>JAAHTG010000157.1_pt2 | contig 54190 bp, 65 predicted proteins | sample 6116081 | NCBI WGS metagenome assembly JAAHTG01 (sample SAMN13939989, study PRJNA603662) | sponge metagenome | isolation source: marine sponge | host: Mycale hentscheli | place: New Zealand | collected 2005 | reverse complement strand
CACCATAAGTCTTGCAGGGGTCTTGACCGCAACCGCAGTTCTTATCAGCACAGAATGTTTCTGCATCATAACTTTTAACGGCTTCATCTAATTCTTCATCGGTATATTCATGCTGACAAGAATAACAAAGCATCTCATAACCCATTTTTAATGCGCTCTCTTTATCCTCAATACCTTCACTACAATTCATACATTCATATTCATAATAGTCGCTTTCCGCTTTCTTATCCTCTCGGACTCGCTTGTTGCGAACATATGAAATGGCAATTCCTAATGCGCCAATACCGAGAAGTGGTGCGCCAATGGTCTTTCTAAGAGTTGGCCCATCATTGCCTATTCGTTCATCCATGAACGCTTTACCTCCAAGCAAAACGCTCGCACCTGCGATAACATTGACGAATGAGGTTATAATTGACATGGGAGAACCTAATATCACTTTGCGGATTGACTATTTGAATGCTTACCTCAATAACAAACAGAATAAAATAGTTGAAAATCTAATTTATGATGATGTCAATATGCAAAGTACAATGCCCTCGTTGCATCGGAGAGGGGTGGATTGAATACAAAGACGAAGCCTCCAATATAAATAGAAAACTCAAATGCGAAGTCTGTGATGATGAAGGCATGGCTTTTGTTCAAGACATCATAGATTATTATGCCTATATGTCCGACAAAGCCCCCGAAAACGATAAAGTGATTCGTTGGGACTCCTATCTAAAATTAGAACAGAAGGACTCAAAAGACTGTGAAAACACATCTGTTGAAACAGAAGGATAATAGGGGAGCGTCAATGACCGTTTGTTGATGGCGGTTCACGATATACGAGTAAGTGGCAACACATTCCCTTACAAAGACACCATCAAAGCCACATTCCGTTTGAGGTGGAAAGGTAAGGATTGGAGAGGCCGATATAGGGGGGGTTCACCTCTTATGCCACGCCTTATGGCCTTCTGCACCCGTAATCGTTTGATTCTTGAGGTGGATGGGGTAATCAAAGAGTTTGATGCACCTAAAACCGAAGCCGATTATGAATCCGATTTAGAAAGCAAACAAATCCATCATATACCGAAAGGTGGTGATGGGGGAAAACCTTTGAAAAAGCATAAATTACCTGCTAAATTAACTTTGAACCTTGCACATAAAAGCGAATGGGTTGATACCGATTTAGATGTTGAAAATTGGGAGTCATATGAAGGGATTATCAAAAATGGTGGGCCATATGATAGTGTCCGAGCCGAGCAACAACATCTCATCCCTCTCATTTCCGAATACCTCAAAGAAGGTTATGAAAACATCATCGTGGAATTGCCAACAGGTTCGGGGAAATCAATGATAGCCTATTCGTTGCCTCTCATTTTTGATTCATCAGCATACATATCAACTCCATTGAAAGGATTACAGGAACAATACCTTCGCGACCATCCCTTTATGTCCTCCGCTATGGGGCGAACCAATTATGATTGTATATTGAGCGAAGAAGAATTGAAAGCCGAAGGTTGCGCTCCTAAAGCAAATGCTTCTGTTGCCCCTTGCCGAATGGTTGACGACTACAAATGCGAACACGCATTTAACCAAGAGCAATTAGAATCTATATTGAATGGTGAAAAAATTGAAAGCAAATGTGGATATTATGATGCTTATGCAGAATCCTTGAAGAATCGTTGGTTCGTGGGAAATACAACATTCCTTACTGCAATGCACCTATATGGGCGACCTGCTTTACCCACCCGACCATTGCTCATTGTTGATGAAGCGCACACACTTGTAAATCAATTGGAGTCGTTTTACGATTTGAGGTTATCAATGCGAAGGTTGGTTCGTTTGCTCGTTGGCCCAAAAGCAAGCAAAGAGGTTATCAAGAAAACAAAAGAAGAATGGGCATTCCCCAAAATAAGGTCTATGAAGCCCGATACTCATATGGAAAAACGCCATAAAGACATAATTCAATTCTTGCTCTATTTGAGGAAAATTGTCGGTAAAATTGAAAATAAAATCAAGGCCAACGACTACAAAAAAGAAGAATTAGGTGATGTGAAGGATTTCCACACCCGATGCCTCTTACTTATGGGTGAATTACAACGCAATTGGAAAAAGTGGGTTTATCAATTTGACGATGATGAAATGAGAAATGTTATTCGGTTTGAACCTTTATCCATAGCCGACCAAGCAAAGGAATTGTTCTTGGAATTAGGTCAACAACGCATATTCATGTCGGGAACAATCATATCACCCGATGTATTCATAGAAGAATTAGGTTTGAAAAAGAATCGCACCGCAATCATTAGAGTGTCCAATTCATCATTCCCATCAAAATCAAGACCCCTGCTCACAGGAGTTAAGGGAGGTCTTATGGTGTTTGATAAGAAGTTCAATGGTGTGCGACCAAAAGACATTGACAAAGCCGCAGACGCTATCGCCAAAATAGCAGGAAATTACCCGAAACATAAAGGGTTGATACTGCCATATACAGATACGATAGAATCATTGCTTGTCAATTCTTTAATGGATAATCACCCCGAAATGGCAACAAGGATTGTTCAACATACGAAAGACCCAAAAGAAAGAGAAGGCGTTTTGTCGGACTTCACTAAACCTTCGGGCAACGGAGTTCTTGTTTCCACTTATGCAAATCAAGGATATGATAATGAAAACATTCATTTTGTTATCATCGTTAAATTACCCTTCTTATCCCTTGCCGATACAAAAGTCCGTTTGCGTATGAAAGAAAGTGAAGTGTGGTATCAAACATACACAGTCCGAATGCTACTGCAAATGTATGGCCGAGCCATGAGGTCAAAGGATGATTGGGGTCATGTATATGTGATTGATGCACATTTCCCTCATTGGTATCGGACAAGAAAAATATCCCGCTTGATACCTCCCTATATCCGAGAGGCTATGGATATTGGAGAAAAGGTTTCAACACATATGGAAAACACCTCCCCCTAAATAGGAAAAGCACCATATGAGTTTATGGGATTCCATAATGCAAGAAGTCGCTTTGAAAACGAATTAGTCAAAGTCCTCACAGAAGAATTGGGTGATGATTGGTTTGGGCAACGAGGAACGCATTCATATGGAATTGATGTAATCCTATTCAAGTCAAGCGACAATGTTATTTCACCAAAAGCCGTGTTATTTGAAGTTAAATCAATATCCAAATGGCCGTTTTATTTGAGTGCGAAAAATAAACAACAATATGAGCGATATTTACAACTCCTTGAGGATAAAGGCGTTGAAGTCATTTATGCAATGCGATTGATGGGTGAAAAGGTTGACAAATGGAGGTTCGCAAGAATAACCAACTTTTCCACCACTTCAAGAGGTAATCCCTGTTTGAAACACGCTGATACGGAGGGATTGCTTACCTTTGTCCACTCATTGAATACTATATAGCCTCGGTGTCATTACCAAGTAATATGGCCGAGTCTATCAAAGTTGAGGAAACTGTTTGTTGCGGATTCTGTAAGAAACCTTTGACTGAATCTGCATCCATAAACAACACCACGAAAAAAATGTATTGCGACAAAAACTGTATGGGTAAAGCCCAAACGAAAAGAGCAACCATAACCTTGACTTGCTCATATTGTTCAAAGGAATATGAAACTTTGAAGGGCAGATATAATGAACGACACCAATTTTGTTCTCAAAAATGCTCGCTGAATGTCCGAATGGACAGATATTTTTGGTCTATATGCAAGGCTTTGTCGGAATGCAAGGATTGGATGAGTGCCGATATGCTCCGAATGAAATTGAAACAACAAAAAGTGGACTTGACATCCATGAGGATAGCCACCCGAATATCTCATAATAAATTAGTTGAAGTTATGGAGGATAGTGAACCGTATCTGTATAGATTGAAAGACAGGTATAGAGATAAGCCGTGGACTTGGCACACCTCTAAGTTTTTCCGTAAAGTATCAATTGAACGACATGATTATGTACTGATGTATGAAGCCGAATGTGTGGATGATGTGGATGCGACCAATAGCGATTAGCGGAAAAATGTGTTCGGGTAAAAGCACACTACTGAAATTGATTCAAAGCAAAGAACCCTCTTTTGAGCGTGTGTCTTTAGGCGACCCCGTTAAGGAGGTGGCAAGAAATTATTTTTTGATGCCTAAAGGGGTTAAGGATAGACCATTGCTCCAACAAATCGGCCAACGATTTAGGACAATCAATCCGAATGTTTGGGTGGATTTACTTCATGCTAAAGCAGATGCTTTAATTGCGGAAAATAGAATCCCTATATGTGATGATGTACGCTTTCCAAATGAATTGAATAGCATGATTTCAAGAGATTGGACTATTATTCGCCTTCATATCACGGAGGATGAGCAGAAAAAACGATTGAAAGGCACATATGGTGCGGATTGGGAAAGCCATTGGGATAACAGGAAAGAAGAATCCGAAACTTCTCTTGACTATATGGATGATGGGATGTTTCATTATGTCTTGAAAAACAACAACCGTGAAGAATTAGAAAAATTAGTGGATGCTATATTCACTTGCGATTGAAATAATACATCAATGCGCCTACAATTACCACGCCAATTCCGAGTTTCTTGATATTCTTATTACCCATAGGCATTGATTCTGCGCTCATTCTTTTTGATGAGCCTTCAATATCAATAATTCCCATATGGCCTGTTTGACCTAATGCTTCTTGAAACTTGAACCAATCTATTTTGAGGTCATTCATTTCTGTATTTCCATCACTCCCCACTTTGTTTTGACCTGTTTCTTTGCTGATAGCATAAGGGTCTGCATGGGGGTTGGATTGTTTCATAGCGTTGACAATGGTTCTTGAATCGGGGAAAACGAGAATACGAACCCGATTATGGATAACATTCTCATTTCCTTCATTCTGTTGATGGGGATAAACAACATACTGAACAATTCGTGAGCGACCACCATTCTTATCGCTATCACGGACTTCAAGGAACTCATCAATTAAATCGGTTGAAGAAAAGTATTGTCGGCCATTGTATATTTTGCCGTCTTTCAAAGGGTGTCCGTGAATTGTCCACTTTCTTTGATTCTTGGTCAATCCTTTTGTTAAGGTGTCAACTGCGGTTTTTTCAGCAGGAATGATTTCAATTTTGCTCTCTTCACCTTGAGATGCACGACCAATGTAATATCTGCCATTCTTTTCATACACATATGACATCCACTCTCGCTCTAAATGAGTGTCGTCATTATGGGATTTTATTTCCTCAATGGCGGATTCATCAAACTTATTCCACTCTTGTAGCCAATCATCCATATCCTTTTTTTGGTGATACGACTATTTGAATGCTTACCTGCTTGCCATGGAATCAACAATTTCCATTTTCTTAGGGCTTTTCAATATAGTAAAGCGGCCATTAGGGAATGCTTGATTTAATGCTCGTTCCCAACTTTGAACCCACTTGTCAAAGTCATAAGTGTCGTCAATTTGCTTGTAAATCAAACGGTTGGTTGCATTACTGCGCGACCATCCCGTAAGGACTTCTAATTTCTTGGGGTCAAAATCGTGTTGTTGCACCCATTGACTGATACCTTGAAGAGTTTCACTTACATTTATTGTAGGTTTGCCATTCTTAGCAACACGCAAGGTTTCCCATTTGACTGTATATCCTTGTTTTCCTATGCTTTCTTCTGTTTGACCTGCTCGCTTCATTTCCGTTTTGTCAATGATTTCACCTGTCTTTGGATTTAAGAATCCTGTTAATGCTTCTCGGACTTTACCATCCTCAACGATAACATCCTCAAGGACTTCGGGACTGTCGGGGCTTGGTAATGGGATTCTGTTGATTGGGTTTTCGGGAATAGGTCTGCAACGCCCAACGAGTTCATCCCACCATTGGCCTTCGGGACACATTTTTTGAACATCGGGCATACACATACCCCTTACATCATCCCATTTGTATGCAATCAAAGGTGCTTCGTTGTCAAGAGGATTCACACCCATTGGACATTCACATTGTCCTGTAAGTGGATTAAAAATCGTTCCTGCGCGTTCTTTATCACAGTCGGGAATCGGCAAACATAGACCTGTTTCCATCTCGGTGTATATTCCAAGCGGAGCGATTTCACTTTCTTCTTCTGTACCATCCTCATTTGTTTTAACGCATCTGCCGTTCTCATTCATACTATATTCATCGGGGCATTCAGCGCACTCACACATTTCAAGAATCGGATTCCATGATTTCCCATCAGTACATTCTTCACATCTATCGGTTTTTGGGTTGTAATGATGGTTGCCATCGGGGTAAAGAGCATAACAGTCGGGAACACACTTTCCATGTTGAGGGTCGCAATAATAATTTTCGGGGCATTCAACAGGCAAACATTCGGGTTCGTCGGGCAAAACACCGTATTTAGGGTTGGGGCGTGTACAAGAACCACACGGTTCGGGGTCGTCGTCGCCACATCCATTCAAATCAATTTGAACCCAAACTCTTGATGTGAAATCATATATTTCGGGCCATGCGTGGCAAGACGAGGTGCAAAACCTTGTAGGCAATCCAAGTCGGTTAAACATCAAAAATGCCAAAAACGCTCTATGTCTGCAAGAACCCGCATTGGTGTTGACATACATTTCAGCAGGTAAAACTTCTCCTGTCATTTTCGGTATGCCCTTGCACACGAAAGCGTTTAGCCAAGAATCAGCATCCTCAACGACTTCTCCGATAGGGCTATCCATTGAATATCCTTTTTGTTGGAGAATATAGTCGGCTGATTTTTGAGCATCAGCATCCAATGGAGGCATTGAAGGCAAAAATTGAGAGTTTGCTTGAGCCTTAGCCTTCAAATCGTTGAAAGTCATTTTTTCCGCATATAGGTTGGATTTGTCGTTTGTACTATTGGGTGCATGGAGATTTTTATACTGTATTTGCACGATAAAAGCACCATCATATGTTTGACCTGCTTGGAGGTCGGTGCATTCAAGGTATAGATTATCCGCACTATCGGTGTAAAATGTAAAGTTTGCAGGTTTTGTCATATTCGTAGCAGAATCCGTTACCAAGACTTTTACAGGTTCACTTTCAGCCGAAACATTGGGAATCCTATATGCGATACCCTTTGATAAATTGCCTTGAAACATTCTTGGCTTTGGTTGAGCCGAACCTGCGGTATAATTTTGAGTGATAAGGTTGGAACTATCCTCGCTTGCAGTTGGGATAGGCGTTAAACCGACATTGGTTGGTTGACTTCTATCAAGAACAACATAACTGTATTGCGTTCCCGATTGACCCTCAATACCCCATGAAAAACCATCATCCGATGTTTCATTGGCGAACACTACATTGAATGCCTCAACACGACACATTCTATCATCAGCACCACCTATTCCAAATCTCATGGTTGCTTTGCATGGTGGGTCGCGCTTTTCGGGAGGAACACATTGCCCTCCTGCACACACCTCATCATCAGCACATTGATATACACATAATCCTGTATCATTTTCATCATCTCCTTGAGGTGGATAATATGTGTGGCAAGGTGGACAGGGTTCAATCCCTTCAAACTTGGTAAGTGTTGCACCTATAATGCCTAAACTGCGTAATTCTTGAGGTAAGTCGTTGGCCGCTTCTTGTACTGCTTTCAAAAAATCAACAGGCAAAACCGTAATTTCTTTCGCAGGAACAGTTTTCTTATTACCATATGAGTTTGTTTGCGGAGTCGTAGGACTCGGATTTGAAGGTGCGGGAGTAGCAGGTATAGTAGCAGGAGGTATGGCAGGGTTGGAGGGAATCACATTTGAGTGGGAGGGGTCAGAAAACGGAGAGGTGGTCGTTGTACCGAAACCTCCGCCTCCGAAACCCGAACCTCCGAAACCCTCTTCTTCGTCGGCATTATACATTACATTCTCATGCTCTCTTTGCATTTCCTTTTGCCATTCATCAATCTCAAGGCCATCATACAATATCTGCAATTCTTCTTCGCTCATATCCTCTATGTCTTCTTTATCAAACATAGACATGGTAGTAATTGTTTTTATCATATCGGACTTATCCATATCATTCACCTTTGACTAAGTGGCTCAATTGCCCCGCATAGGTTTCGTTTTCCGCAGAAAACTCAACAATACGATTTTGAAGTTGTTCCACACTTAGCATCATTGTACCATATTCGGTGCTACTATATTTGTTTGATGGATAGTGGGTGGAATCTAAAATCGTGAAAACAACTGAACCATCCTCGCCCAATATGGCTGAATAGGGATGTCCAAGAAAGTGATTATCCAAATATGAAACGGCTTCTTTACCGTTTTCAGCCACATGGATTCCTATGTTATTCTCTATGACATATGATTGATAGCCCCCATCAGTAAGCGTGGCAGTAGCGCGTTCCGCCATAGACAATTTAGGCGCATCATCATTTTGGAACGATACTACCTTGTTATATCTCCAAAGTTTCAATCGTGATGCAAACTCGGAATACACATAATCAAACGGAACATTCTCTCTATATTGAGGCCATTCATCATCATCACTATGGATGTAAGAAGTAAGAGTGTTGATTATGTCTTGGATGGAATCACTCAACCTTTCGGGTGCTTCGGCTAAACACTTCTCGGCAAACGCTATCAAAGAGGTGGCTTGCATTATCGTATTGTCGTCAAGCGGGTTAAGTGGCATACCTGTGCCTAATCTGCTACACTATATGAATTGAACCATATGCGTTCACCAACCGACTTCTTCATATACTTGTTGTCCCACAGGGATATTGTCGCAAAAGACATATGGAGATGAAAAGAATGCCAAACGAGAACGAAATTGAGAATACGCCAACACCTTTGACAGATGAAGCAGATGCCTTCATCAACCGACTTGAGGCTCAAGTCGCAGATACCCCAAAACGCTATGTGGTCACAGACCGTTTCGTAGCGGAACAGGGTACACTTTACCAAGGCTTTGCGATTGTTCGCACACCTAATTACGACATTCCCTCTCAAAAAGGATATGGCCCATCCACCGCAGTTGAAATCGCCCGTCTTGATGATGGTCGTCGCTTTACTTGGTGGGTTTCCAACACCTATGAACAAGAACAATTGAAGAGAACCATTGATTCTTCGGCTGAAAATGGTCTTGCTTTCCCTCTTGAGGTTGCTTTCGTGCGCCACAAGAAAATGTCTAAGAATGGCAACCAATACAACAAACTTACCATTGAAGTAATTAACAATGGCGAATCTGTTGATGTTCCAACCGTTCCCGACGACCAATGGGGAGAACCCCAAGCAGACAATTGAATTGTCAAACGCTTTTGAGCATCCAAATATCCTAATCATAAAACCTCCCTTTGGGGGTGGTAGGGCTTTGGCATACCTGTTGCGTTTCGCATAGGTCTGTTCTTGAACATTCTCGCCTTCGTTCATAGCCTTACCACTCCCTCTCGGTGGGTGTCATTAAGGATAAGAAGGTTGCGCGTCAATAATTGGTTTAACCAAAACGGTTGTCCTTTGGCTTGCGTAGCATTTCTTTTTTTTCATTGCACCTTGTAAGGTTCATCTAAAGGGTTCTAATGAGGTGATACCATGTCATTATCTCATACTTCGGAATGCACATATAGTGGTTGTCTTATGAGGTGGTTATATGGAGGTAAAGATTCCCAAACGCTTGTCGGATTGGGTGTCTAATCAAGTTGACAATTTTGAGGATTCTGTTACGAGTCTTGAAGAAGCGTTCCTTTCAACAATCACCGCAGATGAATGCGAGGGTTCGGGTTTTGTTATCAAAGTCAACATAAGCCCAATGTCCATTAAGAAAGAAACGAAGGGCAAAGGAAAAACCAATCCTCAAGAAGAGGTTTCGGGTGACGCAGTAATAATTGAGTTCCTTCTTTCGGATGGGAAACATACGATTCCCTGTGCGATTCATAATGCCCCCGAAAACACATTAGAAGGTGGCCTCAATGATAAGGACTCAATCAAAACGGCACTTATGGCAATAACGACAAGTCAACGAGAAGGAAACAGGATTTTGATTACGGGGCAATTTCGTAATTACAAGTCTAAGCGTTTGTTCATTGTTGACACTCTTGAATTAGACTCCAATAACAAACACTCCAAATTGGCTGAACGGCAGATTAAAACATTCCTTAACAAATGTGAAAAAGCCAATTTGAATCCTCTTGCTTTGATGTGTGGAACGCTATGGAAAAAGTTCTTTGCTCCCGATTACATAAAAAAAGCAATCATGTTATTCTCGCTTAACCCGATGTATAAGCACGAAATGATTCACCTTGGCATTATCACATCACATGGAGAGGGTAAAGACACTCTTGTTGAAAAGGTAATTCAACCGCTTGTACCCTGCGGGGTCGCTTCTTCGGGTCAAATGACAACGATACCCGGAATGTTTGGGGCAATGTCATCGGATGATTTGTCAAGTGTTGATGTGGGTCTGTTGCCCAAAATGAACCATGAACGAATTGCTATATCCGAGTTTCAGTTATGGAAAGACACGGTTTTTGGAGAGTTATTGGGGGCTATGGCAAATGGATATGTCAAATTAACAAAGGGTAAATTGGACATTAGCAAACCCACCTGTTTGAACATTTTGATGCTTGGAAACCCTCCACATCACTTTGAGGATGGCGATTCTAAGACTGAAATGATGGAGGCATTTGGGAGATACACCCCTCAAATCGTTTCAAGGTTGACGCTCATATTTACTCAATTAAAATTGAACCCCGACGATAAAACATCTGCCGTTGAGGAAATTATTGTTCGCAACATGGATGAAGGCACTAAAAACAAAAAAGCAAACGATGAGTTGATTATGTGGCAACGCTTCTTCAAAGAATATCTCCGTTATATGAGCCATCAGCATATCCCCCTCATGGATTCATATGGTTTGATTAAATCTGTTTATGATTCTTTGAAGGCTAAATCGGAGTTCCAAGAGATATTCCATGCTCGCGGTATGCCCGACAATAGAAAGTGGGCGGAGTTTGTCAATTTATGCAGGGCATTTTCCCGAATAAATGGGCATAGCGAGGTTAAAAATGAGGACATTCACGAAGCATACAATCTCATGTTGGAATCGTTAAGAACACTCACTCAACACTTTGATATTCACGATTTGGGTCTTGACCTTTCGCCAATGCTACAAACAGTATATCGTGAAATTAAGGTTCTTGGTGCGGCAGATGTGCAAACATTGTCAAAAGTAGTCAAGGTGAAAATCTCCACTCTTGAAAATTGCTTACTTACCTTGCGGGACAAAAAGTTTGTTCAGCAAATAGGTGATGCTTGGGTTGTCTGCAAAGACGAAGCACCCACCGAAGCACATTATGTGGTGAAGAAAGAAAACAAGGATATGGGAACAATTAAATTGGATGAAGAACCGCCAAAGGTCAAGCCAACGATTGAAGTGTCGGATGAGATTTCGGATGAATTACTTGAAGAATTAGAACGCCATTTTGGTGATGCGGGGGATTTAGAATGACATTACAAAATAAGGATGATATTGAGTTCACATATAGTCGGAGTTGGGATGAAATAGAGAATATGCTTGATAAGGCTGAACGAAAATTGAATCAACATAAAATTGCCATAACATCATCTGTTCCGAAAAGTAAGCAATGGATATATCATGCTCGCAATTTCAAAGCATTGGAGGGTGTAATCAAAACCTTGCGTTGGACACTCGGAGATAAAAACATAGAACATCCGTTGGAATAACCATGCAATCGCTATCCATGCTCATATGTGCGGAGGTTTTAGACGCACTCAAAAAAATAGGTGATGAGTCTGTTGACTGTGTAATAACATCACCCCCATACAACATAGGGTACAAGCAAGGTGAAATGGGAACGGACTTGAAAGGACATCTATATGGGGATGAAAATTATGACTTCATGGATGAAAATGAATATCAGTCGTGGATGATTCAAGTGCTTGATGAATTGCATCGGATTGTTAAACCCACAGGTTCACTTTTCTTCAATCACAAGGACAGGACAAAAATAACTGTAAAAAACAAAAAAGGTAATTTGGTCAAAAAGACTCATGTTTTTGTTTCGCCAACCGATTTCATAAATCAAACCAATTGGATTGTTAAGCAACGACTCATATGGAATCGTAAAACATCACATCAACAAAATGTGCATATGTTCACACCCATACATGAGGATATTTATTGGCTCGTAAAAAATCCAAAAGCCGTCATAAAAAACAAAATCACATTACCTACAATTCTTGACTTCAAAAGAGAAACGAGAAAAAAACACCCTGCACCTTTCCCTCTTGAATTGCCTACGGCATTGATTCAAGCCGTCGCCCCACCTACTGCGGTTATTCTTGACCCGTTTGTAGGTTCGGGAACAACCGTTTTAGCGGCAGATAAACTAGGTCATTATTACATCGGGATAGATAATGTAAAGCGGTATATTCAAATGTGTGAACAAAGAATCAAAGAACAGGGCGGTAAGGTCGTTGTATTCGGAGTGTGAAGAATGATGGTGCGATTACAACCTGCCGATGTTGTAGCAAGAGTTGAACAAGCACTTATGCTCATGGAAAAAATGGGGTGGGGTGTTGATAAAGCCGCAAAGTTCGTAAAAACGGATAGGAGGTCTGTTTATCGTTATTTGGCTTTACGAGGAATCAAATGGAAAAAGAAGGGAAACCTAAATCAAGTCGTAATTTTGAAGCCCCCCACCGCCAAAAAAATACCGTTTTTGCATGAAATGTCAAAAGGTGTTTCAGCAACGAGAGCCGCAAAAAATCTCAATACAACAGTTCGTTCAATGAGAAAAGTCACCCATGATGGGAAACCAATCATTTCAAAGGTTGGGCGCAAATGGGTTGCCGATTTCATACCTGTTTATCGCCATAGACTCGTTGTTTATGGCACTATGTCGGGCTTTACGGGTAAAACGCTTGGGCGAAATAAAACCGCACCCCATGAGGTTGATAGCGTTCAAGACGAAAAATTAGACAAGGATTATGCCGACATATGGTGGCAGGTTGATTTTGACAATTTCCGTTCAACACTTGACACGCTTCAAGTAGGTGAATGTCATGCTCAACAGATATTTGATTTATTGAAGGAAAAATTAGAAACTCCCAAATTAAACAACCAAGTCCTCGTAACATCATTCCAAACAGACCCCCGAATTAACCTTGATTTGGTGGCTACGGGGAGAGGTTCAATTGCGGCTGATGTTGAAATCTCGGAATTAGAAAATCTCTTTGGGCGTTATGATTTGACTTTTGATGATGATTACCAATGGGGTGTTGATGATAGCATGGGATTAGAACCCATATCGTTAATGCCGACAAGCAAGGCAAATCCAAAAAAGTATTTCCAACCTAAAGGCAAGTTCCAAGTCATTGTTTTGAAGAAGGGGCGGGTTGACTATTATCCTCAAACACCCTTGCCAATTTATTACAGATTTACGGTGGCTGATGAGGATGAATGCAGGAATCTATCGGATTATCGCCCGCTTTGAGGCATCAAGAATTGAGAGTGTGTCGTATGATTGTTTGTCCAACTTGCGGTTTGCCCTCCGAAATATGTGTGTGTGAAGAAATAGCCGTGTCGGAAACGACTTTGAAAATAAACACCGAAAGACGCTCTTTTGGAAAATATGTTACCATTGTTCACGGAGTCAAGGATGCTAAAATTGATGTTAAGAAATTAGCCAAAATGCTCAAATCAAAATGTGCAACAGGCGGAACAGTAAAAGGAAACAACATTGAATTGCAGGGCAATCAAATTAAGAAAGTGCAAAAAATACTTCAACAAAAAGGATATAGGGTCAACAATCAAAGCAAGGATTAAATGTGGAGAGCATACACCGAACAATATGGATGAAAACGCTATGTCTGCTGAACAGGCGGATTATTTCACGCAACTTCAAAAACAAGTGGATGAAGCCTATAAGGTGGCAACATTTTGCAGAAGCAAATCCTTAGATTCAAGAGATGTTGTTGAAATCCCTCAAGCGGCTGATATGGCTTCAAGAGTTCACCAACTGCTTGAGTTTTTACATGAGCGTGACACGGCAAATCAAATCCGCCACTTGACTAAGAAAAATGAAGGAGATAGAGAGCAAGTTGCGATTGATATTTCACGGATTGTATGTATGGAGTCAATCGTTCAAAATTACTCTTTAGAGGTTGCAGACTTAGAGCGCAGGTTTGCTACAAAGAAGAAAGAACGAACCCCTGCGGAGATAGCCGTTGCCATATATCACGGAATCTGTGCAGGATTAGCAGTTATCACCGAAGGCATCCTCGTTGCACCCCTTGAAGGGGTCGTATCATGCGAAATAATGGAAAACAAAGACGGCTCAAAATGTTTGTCGGTTAATTATGCAGGGCCGATTCGTTCTGCGGGTGGTACGGGGCAAGCAATATCAGTCCTATTGGCTGATTATTTGAGAAGAGATTTTGGTTTAGAAAAACCTCAAATTGAGGCAAATGAGGTTGAACGATATATTGAAGAGGTGATGCTATATCATAATCTGCAATATAAGCCAAGTGCAAATGAGATGAGGTCTATATGTCAAACAGTTCCAATCTATATCACAGGGGAGGGTGTCGGCAAAGAAGTATCGGGTGGGCGAGATTTGAGAAGAGTACCAAGCAACAAAGTGAGAGAAGGTATGCTTCTTGTTCTTTGCGAGGGTATGTTGTTGAAAGCACCTAAACTGAAAAAGCACACAGACCGTTTGAAATTAGATGGGTGGGGGTTTTTAGACGCTTATTGCCAACAAACAAAAGAAGAGGATGAAATCGTTGAGTTCAAAGCAAACGAAAAATACATCAGCGACGCGGTGGCAGGGCGACCAACCATATCTCAACCTATGGCCGTAGGGGGTTTTAGGCTTCGTTATGGCCGTTCAAGAGGTGCAGGATTGGCCGCAACATCAATTCATCCTGCGTCAATGTATGCTACGGGGAACTTCATTATTCCTGCTACTCAAATGAAAATTGAAAGACCGGGTAAAGCCACAGTCGTATCTCCCTGCACCACTATTGATGGGCCATATGTTCAATTGAAAAACGGTTCAGCAAAGCGCATCGTCAATAAAGACGAAATAAGTGAGGATATTTTGAAAGGTCAACTTATGACAGAAAGTGATGAAATAAAGAAAGTGTGGGATTTAGGAGAGATATTGATTCCCGCAGGAGAGTTCCGTGAAAATAACCATCCACTTATGCCGTCGCCTTATGTCAAAGAATGGCACGAAGAAGTCCTCAAGGAACATAATTGCACATACCCGCAAACCTTTGAAGAGGCACTTGAACACTTCAATAAATACGATATAGCAATCGCTCCCGAATATGTAGCACATTTCAATGATTTGACAGGAGAAGAAATTGAAACACTTTGTCAAAACATCACCGTTGATAACGAAAGCGGTGAAGCCACAGTCCACGAATCCTGTATTGAGTTGATATACAGGTTAAATGTCAATGTTAAGCATGAAAATGAACGCTACACCCTTTATGGAGATGCCTCAAAAGTGTTGCTTCATATCCACCTTGAAGGGTCAAAAAAAGAAGGTTCATCATATGATAATGGTCTTGATTTTGTCAATTCAATAACACCATATGGGGTCAATCCAAGAGTAACATATAGAATTGGAACAAGGATGGCAAAACCCGAAAAAGTATCGCGAAGAGAGATGAAGCCTCCTATTCATGGGCTAATCCCCGTTGGACACGACATATCATCAAGGCTCATAAGTGATGCAGTAAAAATTGGTAAGAAGCCTTTACAGATAGGATGGCGTTATGCTCCCGAATATGTGAAAATGGAAATCAAAGCGGAAACAATTAGGCAACAGGCAAAGGATGGTAAAAACAATCCCACATGGCTTACGACAGAAACAATCTGCCCTAACAGTCAATTGCCGACACAGTTCCTATATTCACCTACTTGGAGCGACCCTAAATCAAGTTGGCCTGTTTATGATTTCAAAACCAAGTCCGAAGAGGCGGGGGCAATCGTCGGTTATCGTTCAAACAAATTGAAGGGAGTCAAAGGTTTGACCTCTCAAGAAAAGTTTCCCGAACATATGGCTAAAGCCCTTTTACGCCATAAACATGATTTGTCGGTATTTAGAGATGGAACAATCCGTTTTGATATGGTTGATATGACCTTGACTCACTTCAAACCTGCGGAAATCGGCTTATCAATAGAGAATTGTAAAGAATTAGGCTATGATAGGGATTGCTATGGTAAAGAATTGGTTGATGTGCAACAAGTGGTTGAAATGCGTGTTCAAGACTTTGTTGCACCTACAAGCCTCAAAGGAGAATTACTCAAAACGGCACAGTTCATGGATGATTTGCTTGTTCGCTTATATGGGGAAAAACCATTTTATTCGTGCGACAAAGGCGAGGATTTAGTAGGTCATTTGTTTGCGACTCTTGCTCCACACACATCGGGGGCTATCCTTTGCCGTTTGATAGGTTTCTCGGACATTAAAGGGGGCTATTTCCACCCATATTCAATCGCAGGTCGGAGAAGAAATAGTGATGGTGATATTGACTGTGTTATTCTCCTATTGGATTGCCTTCTTAATTTTTCAAGAGCATTCTTATCAGCGCATAGAGGGGGGCAAATGGATGCGCCACTTATTTTGACAACGAGGTTGAATCCATCCGAGATTGATAAAGAAGCAATGAATGTTGATGCAGGATTCTCATATGGCGTTGACTTCTATGAAGCGACTCAAAACAAAATCCACCCCAAAGAATTAGATGATTTAGCCTCATTTGTTGAGCATCGTTTGGGAACGGTTGAACAATATGAGGGAATCGGTTTCACCCACGACACGGATGATATAGCAGATGGCCCAAAATCAAATCCATATACATCATTACCGAATATGAGAAGCAAAGTGGATGCACAGTTTCAATTAGGCTCATTGTTGGTTGGAGTGGACAACATTGACCAATCCTCCCGTCTATTGGATAGGCACTTGTTAAGGGATATGAGAGGGAACATTCGGGCATTCGGGCAACAATCAATTCGTTGCGTTAAATGCAACCACAGTTACCGAAGGCCACCATTGACAAAGCGTTGTCGTCAAATAAAAGACACGACGATTCAAGCCACTTGTATGAAGTGTGGGGCATCAAATCCTAAGAAAAAGGAGGTATGCGGAGAATGTAATCACGATTTGCTTGTTCAAGAAAAGTGCGGTGGTAAATTGCTTTTGACTGTTTATCCCAAAAGTGTTTCAAAATATAGAGATTTGATGGCACACCTTATTGAAAATTATGGTTGCTCGGATTATAACAAACAAAAATATGAACTGTTCGTTGATTGGTTGGATGATTTGTTTTCTTCGGGAAACAAACAAACGACGCTTAGTGATTATTTCAAGTGATTATAGCAAACGCCATTCCTTATCAAGCATCATTGTTTCATCAGTTTATGGGTGCGGATTATAACGGGTTTTATGATACTTGCCCGCTCCACGAAGAATCAAAACACGGTGAAGGAATAGCATATTATGTGGATTGGAGAGGTCGGGGTCAAGAGGTCATAGGTAATTATTTCCCTTGTTGCGGAACGATTTGCCTTAAATCAAGCAAGCAAAATTACGAATCTGTAATCCGTTATAGGCAAGGACTTCAATCTCGCCAACCTTCTAAAACAAACCTGTGGGTGAGCGAGGCTATTGAGGGAGATATAGACATATGGCGCGAGCGAGGCGAAATTGATGCAACATATGGTTTTGGAACAACCATTGAGGGTATGAGGCCAAAATATCAAGTCCATGAGGCTATAACCTATTTGCACACGATTGACGAAAGCATAGGTGAAACCGTGTTAAATCAATTCTTTATGGCTGAACCTCACGCATTGTTTTGGGAAATGGATGATTTGATGGCTTCGGAAACAATGGGCGACGATATACGAAAACATTTCAATGTAGGATTGTTCGGGTTGATTTATCGTCAAGGTCAAAAAGACGCTTATTTGAAACAGTCAATAGAATGGTTGGAGCGTCATTCACTTATCACTCCCGACCCTCTTCGGGCGACCCAAGCATTGTTTAGGCTCAAAGCACAGTTGAAACAATTACCCGAAACGATAACGCTATCATACCTCAATACCATTATTGAACATACAAATGATGCAGGTTTTGATGTTGAAGAGGATGAAATATCTGCATGGCTCAAAGAGTTAAGCGTTTATGGGGTTGACTTTGACAAATCAAAAATACATCCCGATTTCATTCCTTGATTATGCAATATAGGCTGAATAATTGTCGTCTATATCAGTATTTTTCGGAGGTATGTTGTTTTCTTCTTTTGCGACTGTTTCTTTAATGGCGCAATTTTCATAACCATCCATTCTTTTTTTGAGGGCTGATATTTGATTTCGTGTCGCTAATATGGCGTTATGTATTGAGTCTAAAGTGTCAACCAAATCCGCCCCTAAATCAATGACGATGGTTTTCAATTCCTTGTTGGACACATTTTTTGAGGTCTGTGGTGGGTCTTGCGGTTCATCCATGATATAGGGATTTACCTTTGCTATATCAAAGCACTTATCAAATCATTGTAGGTACAACACCCGAATCTGTCATATTCAAAGCCACCACAGGCGATTCAGCATAAGAACCATCTGTTTTTTGTATTCTCACTTTGAGATTTACTGTGTATGGTGCTTCAACAGGTGAGCCAACTTCGGGTGAATAGGCTTTCCATGCACCACCATAATCACTATCAGCAGTTCCCAAGGCAGGGAAATTGATAGAAGCCTGTGGAATCAAAGTATCGGTATTGATGCTATCCAACTCTTGACCAATTGTTTGTGTGTATGTCGCCGCGCCCGTTGGCCCTACAACGGTGATTGGAACTCCTGTTTCCGCCTCCCAAAAGGTTGCTGATTCGGGGGGAATGTTGTTTGCATCCCTATCGCATGAAAACACATATTCAACAATTAAATTGGTTGCGGGGTAATCCGTTAAAGTGAGTGAAGAAGTATCTAAATTGAGCAACCAAGAATGTAAAACTTGATTTACAGGGTCGTCGGGTGGGTCTTGGAAACCTTGAGCCATCCCAACTCCAAATGCTGAATTGGGTGTAGTAAATGAGTTTCCTGCGTTAAGTGCTGAAACAAGAACCTGTGAAGGGTCTATTGGATTTATATTAACCCCTAATTGCACACCGAATGCCGCAGTTGAAGTGGTGTATGAATTGATTCCCAATCCTGCTAAAATGTTGGTTTTAACTGCGCCCGCAGGAACGATTATTGTTTGAGCAGGGCTTGAAACTATGCTACCATCACCCAAAAGAACCTTAATTACAAGGTCAAACGATGATGATGCACCTAAGTTTTGGGCGGCAAAGGTAATGTTGTTTAATCTTGGTGTAACATTTGTTCCCACTACCTCACTCCCTCGCAAGACTTCAACAATATCGCCATTCAAAGGTATGTCTGTGTAACCTAATACGGGGCTTGTTGGGAACATTTGGCCGCTTTGTAAAACGGTTGAGGTGGTAACTCTCAACCCTGTTGTTTTTGAAGAATCGGGGAGGAATGCCCCTGCACTAAGCCCTGTAAGCGGCCATGTATTTAATTGAGAATTGGCAGGGGCATCATTGAGAGTCGTTTCAAAGACAAATTGACCAACGCCCGTCATATCATTTTCTGCTAAGGTGTAAAAGAAAGTTCCGTCTGATGTGCCACCCGCACTTGTTCCTGCAAAAGTGATTGTATCGCCAACATTGAATCCTGTTCCTGCGGTTGTAACCGCAATTTGAGTGACAACCGACCCATTACCTGTGATAGTAAATCGGGCAGTTCCAATATCTCCGCCACCGCTTGTCGCAGTAGCCGATGCGTTGAAAGTGTTTCCGTTTGCGGCATCTCCTGTTCGTGCGGTTTGATTTATAGGGCCAAATTGAACCCCTGTATTCATCAAATCCGAAGGTAATGATGATTCGCCAAAATTAGCGGAATAATTAACAAACATTGTATGGAACACTTGTTGGGAGGCATTTGAACCCGAATAATACTGTGCTAATCCATCAGCAGGAACTGTAAATGAATTACCTGCATTTAACACAGTTGTTATTTGTTCGGAGGCGGGTATTGGCGTAGGTGGGGGGTCTGCCGCAGAAGTTGTTCCATAACTCTTAGTTTGAAATGTAACATCCGTGATTGTTATGGCGGGTGCGGGGCCTGAATTATTCTTCTGTTGTTGACAAACACCAACCATTGAGTTCATACCCATTCTTAATCACCTCATACACCGATAGCGAAGAATGTATTAGCGTCATAGCCCACTATTGAAACGGCATTATACTGCGTTGAGATTGCTACGCTTGCACCTCCATTGATGGTTTTACCTCCACCTGCGCTTATGGTTATAGAGCCACCCGTTCCTGTTTGAACAATAGTGCATTGGAAACCTGCTAATGTCACACCCGCTAAATCAATGCCGATACCTCCCGAACTTCCATCAGCCGCACCAAAAACCACATATCCGCTTACGGCATCATTCAACTCCAATGAGCCACCATCTGCTATGATTGGAAGAGTATTAAACCTCAAATTAGCAGTTCCACCTGTGATGGCTACGGCATCTGCATCCTGCGTTGCTATCGTGCCAAGTCCAAGACTCGTTCTCACGGTTGAACCCGACTCATATGCAAAAGCACCTGCGCCTGTTGCTACGATAAACTCACCATTAGCAGAAGGCGCACCAAGCGTATTCAAATCCTCAAGAACGCCTGTTGGGGTTACGGTTACAGTTCTCCCAACTTCAGCCGTTGTTATTCCGCTACTCCCTGTGATTGTAACTGTTTCCCCGTCATTGACTACGGTTGAACCCGATGCACCTGCAACAGTCCATGTGGTCATACCTCCACCACCGCCACCGCTTACGGTAACGGTAATTTTGCCATTGCTATTATCAACTAAAGTTGCCCCACCTGCAAAAACAATATGATTTACACCAAAAACATCTGTGGTGGCATCATCAACACGCAATCCACCAAGACCACGATTTGTTCCTGTAAGAAAGTTCGTCATTGACTATATTCATGTGAGCGACTATTTCAATACTCGCTTCATCAAATCGGCTCAACATTGGTGAACCTATCATCAGCACCATACACATATTGTTCAGTCCAACCAACAAAGGTTGCATCAATAGCGTTTCCTGCGACGGAGGTATCATATGGATTAACAGTTCCATTGATAATACGGAATTGAAGTCTTTCATTGACAGAAAAAGGATTTTCAAACTCCCATAATTGATTGTATGGTGCAGAAGGTGATAATTGGAAATCCGACCAAGACAATTCAATTTCATTATCAACGATAATTTGGTATGTTATGCCCGATGTTATTCCATTCAATTCAGCATGACCAAACTTCTTGATTGCCCAAAACTCGTTTGTCAAATTAGCAGGAGTCGGGCCAACCGCAGTACCCGAAGAAGAGGCTTGAGTGTTTGCCCCCGAATCGGAAACATACAAATCTATGAGGTCAAATGAAGCACCTGCGGCAATCGTTATGGTACTCTCCCTCTCGCGCTTAATGATATTGCTTGAATTACCCTTCGGTACGAGATGCCACGGATAGACTTCATTGTTGTAGTTCCGAAAGGATGCTATATTGCCAAGAGCAACCACATCTCTTTGAGCAGGGCGTGGAACAAGACCCGGTTGAACAGGACTTGTCGCTACATGGGTTGTCGTTGAATACGATGATGGGGGGGGTGGATTAGGGTCAACACTTTCACCAACTTGAGCATAAGGGGTTTGAAATCCCTTCTTTGCATAACCCTGCTTGAGTTTGCGTTGGCCGTCTATTGGTTCACCCATTGTTCATTCCCCCGTTCACATACCAAGTTGCGAGCGAGGATAGTCTGTTGCCGAAGGCGCACAGGCGACCTTTTGAATAGACAACTCGCTAATGAAATTGATAGTAACGATGCGCCCATTGGCCGCACCTGTGGCGAGGGCTTGATTTGTCGTGATTGTAGCCGAGAATGGTTGCTGATATAAGACAAGAATTGGGGTCGGCCAACTCAACATATTATCCTCCGAACTCCATATGGGGCGAAGCCTAATGGTCTGTGAAGGGACATTGTTGGGGCCGACTCCGATAGTGAGGCTAAAATCGCAATTAGTCCCTGTAAGTGGTGAAAGTGCGGCAAAATCAGCACCTTGAATATCCACTTGGATTGCATACACACGAACTTCTTCGTTGTTTGCTTGATTGGTATTGATAGTGGTTTGAATTGTAGCACCTGCCAATGTTCCTGCGCCCACACCGCTTAGGTCGTCAAATGTTGAACTCACAGAATAAACTTCGGGTTGCGGGTCTTGATTTGCCATAATATCACTCTATCCTTATCTCTCGCTTTTACTATATGAACTCACTATTTCAGCAAGCCACCTTTTGAATGCCCAATTCGGAAATCAATTCAAGGCTTACGATACGGCCACCATCAGCAGTACCACTCCCCGAATTGTTTGTTACCGTAACTTGGAATGGTTGCTTAAACAGAATAAGAACAGGGGTTGGGAAAATCAACACTCTTGAGTCGGAAATCCATGTTGGGCGCATACGGAATGTGAACGAAGGCACTTGCGCTGGCCCTGCTTGAATGGTTACGCTATAATCGCAATTGGCCGCAGTTGTAGGGTCAAGGTTTGCGGGTACTGCCGCATTGTCGGTGATATTGATTTTGATGCCATATACACGAACAACCTCGTTGTTTGCTTGGAATGTGTTGATATTGGTTACGACCTGCGAACCTGCAACACCCGTATTGGGCGTTAAGGCAGTATCAAAAGTGCTGATAACTTCATAGATTTCGGGTTGGGGGTCTTGATTTGCCATGTTCGTTCACCTGTTATTTTGCACCTATGCTATATGAAATCACTTAATTTAAGAGCCTCATACTATATCCCTATTCTCTTGAACGACTATTTTAATCCATTCTTTTTCCGATACCTTACTCGTAAAAAGTGAATGACCACACCAACAAATGCCAAATCAAGTAAATATCCAAGAATTACCCATTTCCCCATGAATCCCGCCATATCGGAATAATCAGTAAAAATAGAGCCTGTCAATTCATGGTGAATCATTTGGGCGAACACCGCACTTAGGAAAATCAGCGAAAAAATGCTGATTAACAGAACAGAACGAGGTATCTTCATAGCCTTAATTATCCGCAATACTATATGAATCAACACACTTAGGATTTTCTTATTTCAGTTGTAGTTTAGGATTTTTTGTTTCAGTCATGCGTTTTTTAGCGCAAAGAAGTTCGGACATAGGGCTATGTCCATGAACTAAATCATCCGAACAGTTCAGCATCATCAGCGTATTCACCCAACGGCTCAATCGGCTCAACAGATTCCGCTTTCACATCTAGTTCAGCCCGCATGACCCGATACATTTTTTGCGCTAATTCACGCATTTCATTGTTGAGGGATTTCCCCTCCTGTTCGGCTTCTTCTATCAAGAATGAACGAAATGTAGTCATTGAATCCACAGTCTTGTAAAAATCAGCCGTAAAGACTTCACGGTACATTTTGCCGATGTCATTAGCCGTCTTTTGAGCCATGATAGCGAGAATCACCGCACCGAGATTCGTTGCGACAACCAATCCAAAGAATTGTAACACCCACCATATGAAATCCCCCATAGCAACTCCAAATCTATTCGCAATCAAAATGAATAATCCTCCGACCACCACTTCAAGAACCAAACAAACGATAATCATTTGCCGAGCCGTGATGAATGAGTGTGCCGCTAATTTATTCCAATCGTCTGTTTCCATAATATCACTTCATAGGGGATTTTTACTCACTTCAAGGTATTGTAATCCATCCAAATCAACCTTTTGAATATGAGAATAACCATATTGTTCCATTGCTATCCGAACATTTTTGAGCCATTTTCGGCCTTTGTCGCAATAGAAGTGTTCTTCACGGAATTGTCCCGCATTAGATTCTAAAATAAATTGCTCAAAGGTGATTACTCGTAAAGAATTGATTCTGTTACCTTCAAGAAAATGATTCGTCGCAATCACTTCACCAAATTGGCGAGCGTGGTCTTGCACCATTTGAAGGCGAACGCGAGATTGTATTGTAACCCAATCCCGTACAATTTGCTCTCTCCACCAAGAAGGGTCTTGATTTATTTCACTCTTATGGGTTTTCAAAACACTATCTCTATACTCAAAAAAACCATCAAAGGAGGGTATATCCTCACCCACAGGGAGATTCAACGCCTCAATGATTTCTTGAACTCCTTTGGAAAACGCATTCAAGACTCTCTCTTCTTCGCCTTGTAAGGGGTCAACATGAGAGGGTTCATCCACATCGTTGCCCAAACCCATAATACAATGACACACGCTTGGATGATAAGTGTTCGCTTATTGCGAGAGTTTTCTTTTCTGTTTCGCTGAAATGTTTCGGGATGGAATCAAGAATCTGCGTATCAATTCATATTCCTCCGCAGGGAGTCGTTTTCCCTCATAAATAACATCCGTAAGCACTCTATATTTGATTTTAACCCAATCCGTTTGTTGACGAAGGTAATGTAAAGCAGTTGAAGCACATCGTCGCCAAACTGTCTGCCAATCGTTATTATGAATAGCACCACTTTTACCATAATATCCATTTTGTTGAGCCAATTTGATATAACAATTTACAACCTTCTCTTTGAAAGTTTCATATTTGATTGCATCTATATCACTCAATACAGATTCAACCGCATCACAGATAGTGGCATGATGCAATTTTTTCGCTCCGCCTCTCGCCATGTTTGAATCTATATGGTGGGGGCTTATCAAATTATTTACTCTTCTTCATCATCAAGAGGCCATTCTCGGAGGAATCCTTCAAAGGTGGCAGGACATTTGCTACACCTCAATGAAACCACTTGACCTTCACCACTTACACCATAATCCTCAAAGCGATTATCATTTTCCCAAATCAATTGACCCCGACAAAAATAGCACATTAAATCCTTTTCCCCTAAGCCAACAATGTTTGCTTTGTCCTTTGATATTTTTTTCTGTAATTCGGAAATGGAACTGCTATCGTAATCTATATCAGCAAATCCATCTAAATCACTTTGATTTCTCGGCTCAAGCGTCAATTTCATATCGCAAGTACCAAGTTTTTTATCACTCCAAACAACCATTTTTCTCAAAGGGACAAATATGGGTGAGGTCAATTTACCAATTCTTTTTCTCATACTCATATACATCCCTCTTCGTAAAAACCATTTCTCTTCATTCTCGTTTGAGCCATCAAAATGTATTCATTTTTTTGCTCAATTCCGATAGAATCTCGCATCAGTCGTTCAGCCACGACGCAAGTTGTTCCACTCCCAACAAACGGGTCAAGGACTATATCGCCTTCGTTGGAATGGGCTTGGATTATTCTTTCAATCATCGTTTCGGGGAATTGACAAGGATGCCCCATATTTTCCTTTTTGTTATTGAATCGGATGTGTTTTATCTCCCACATATCCGTAGGATTTTTACCAAGTGGATTACACCTTTTTGGTGGAGAAGTTAATTTTTTGCCATTCATTTGCCATTCCTTGACTCGTACGCTATCAAGGTTGAATGTGCAAGTTTCGGGGTCTTTACTGAACCACAGTATGCGTTCAGTTCTATGAGTATATCTCAATTTATAGGCCATGCCACCATAATATCGCCAAACCACTTCTTGAACCATTTTCAAACCTAAACGATATGCAATTTCGTGATACAAATATGATAACGGCAGGGTTTCATTCTTACCCACTTTTGTATAGCCGACATTGAGCAATAAAGAACCATTATTTTTCAATAAGGGTACTGCTGATTCCATCCATTGATTAGCAAATTGCTTATATTGCTCAACAGAATCCCAATTTTCATATTCCTTATTGGCGGCATACGGGGGGCTTGTTACAATTAAATCAATAGATTCTTTTTGCATAGTTTTCATGTGCTGAATGCTATCCGCTTCTATAATTGAAAACATAATCAGTCCCAATATCTCCGAGAAAGTTATTGGTTATGAATGTTGCCTAATCCAAGTTTTTGATTTGTTTTTTACTGCGTCTATACATTTGAATGGTTCGCATCAAACCGATTCCAAAAGCAATAGTCAACCCTGCAAAAGACAACAATTGAACTGTAACTTCGGATTGTATGTTATCCACCTTGTTTTCTTGGTGTTCTTCAATTGCTTTCAATTCGCTTTGCATTTTTTTGCTCATATGTTATCACCTCGTCAATGGAGAATCGCCCAAAAATAATGCGCCTAAGACCATTACGGTACTTACCCCAAGAACTCCATAAACCATTTTTTTGTCCTTTGAACCCCATACATCCTCACGCATTTCGGTGTTGGCCTCATCACCATTGGCTGAAACTCCATTTTCATCAGCCGAAAATCCAAGAGGCGGTTGTCCGACCACGCGAGGATTGTATTTCAACCCAAAAACATTGTAATACCAAGGCACAGTTGTTGTTGAGGCGCGTACTCTTGCCTGTGCGCCGGGTAAAGTCATTAAGCGAAGAAAGTCTTGAGAAGATGAACCGCCCGATGGCATCCAATTTCCAAGTAAAGAAGACAATGGCCCACTATCCATTATTGAATATGGTACACCTGCACTCCCATATGGTTGATACGCATTGCCTGTGGAGTCAAGTCGTTGAAGGTATGTTTTTCCTGTTGTTTGGTCAAACCCAATTGGGTCGCCCGAAGAGGTGTATGCAATGATTTTTTTACCATCAGCAGGATTCCCTATGAAACATTGACGAGTGTATAAATCACCTGCTTGGCATTGTATATCATATCCTGTTGCCATATTATTCATCCCCTAAAATCTGTCGGCAGAACTTCTCGTTCATACCTGTATATTCAAAACCTATGTGTGCTAAGAAACCCACTAAAAATGTTCCTAAAAACGGCCACCATTTTTCACGAATTGGTATAAGCATCATGGCCGAACCAATTCCTAAAGTTGTAAATCCGACTACAACGCTTTCTTTGATAATTTCTTTTCTCATGTTATTCATCCCTTAAACCAAAGAACGACATTGTATGCTTTGGAACTTGCGCCCATAGAGCGAATGCGTAAAACCATTTACGAAAAACGCTCATATGAATCACCTATACTCATCCGAGCGACTATTTGAAGTTTGACAAGTTAAGGTGATAATTCACGGTTCAACCATTTGCGTTCAATCATTTGCATATCACCGTTCCCATCTGTCCATGTTGCATACCAATAAAAATCGTAATGGGTCGTATTGTTTGAAGTGAAATTAGTCAAAGTCATATACCTGTTATCGCTCTCCCAACCTTTGATGTAGGACAACTTAGTTTCCCAAACAATAGGTTGAGCCGAAGAATTATTGGCAGAACCCACCTCATAGACTAAGAATTGTACAGAAACATTGTAGCCATCAAGGTCATTTGTTGCATATCCGCAATCAAGGTCATAGCCCACAGAAGCATGAGTATCATTTGTTCCAATAATAATGTCATATAGGTTAATTTCACAGTATTCGGGTTCTTGTTCAACCACATCAATACCCCAAAATAAAACCTGTTCTAATTGCTCATCATCTAAAGTGGCCGTAATTCTTGGTGTCCATGAATTACCAACGGCAACACCGTCAAAGGTATGCGAAACATCGGTGTATTGATTATCACCATTTATCTCAAACCAATGGCTATAATTGGCATCATATCCGTTTTGATAAAGTTCAATATCTATCTCCACTATTTCATCTTCACAGTTGTTTGGAACGATTCTAAATGCGACTAAAATAGCATCCTGTTCTTCATCTTCGGCAACATGACCCCGATAATGATTTTGTATTTCCACTTCGCAAGGCTCGTCGGGAGGATATTCACATGAGCCATCATCATCTGTTGCCATAGTGTCATAATTTGTTGCAGTAATGTCTGTGCAACCATAAATAGCATCATCAATTTCGTCAATGACGATAGAATTGGATTGAAACCATTCACTCTCATATGGCGAGCCATCACTATTAGCGTGTCTATATCTCGCCTTAACAGTCCAATCATCTCCATCGGGAATGTCCATCAATTCTGCTTTTCCTTGAACACGGATAGTAGTGTCGCCAATAGAATCTATCCAATATACCCCTTCATGGACTTCACCATAAGTCAAGGTATCATATAACTGACCATCTCTCCACACCTCTATATTGATTTGAATGTCTTGACCGCAATCACTTAAATCCGAAAACACCAAATCTATTATCAAATCGTTTCCTTCGGCACTTAGAGATGGGTTATCCAATTCAGTTTGCGGATAGCAGGAGTCGTCATATACTTCGTGAGTGTTGGGTGAATCCCAATTCCAACTTGAGCCATCGTAGGTTTCAAAAATAAAGTGATTCCGATAGATTCCCTCTTCTAAATCGGAGAATGAGTGCTGAACCTCATAATTTTGCTTAAACTTTATGTTGTCCCACTCATACTCGGTTTGGTATTCATCATTTCTGTGTAATTCAACGATAAAACGCCCCTCCATTTCATGCGGGCATGAATCATCTCCAAAATTAGCACGAATTACCAAGAAGTTTTCATTGTCTAAGAAAGAATTATCACTCCATGTCCATTGACAATTTGCAGGGGGTGGGCCTCCGCCTCCGCCATTGTTATCATCCCAATAACAAGACCCATCATCCATAGTGGCCTCCCCCATGTAATTTTCAGCGTCGGGAGCGGTGCAACCATAGATTTCAGCATAGTAAGGGTCGTAATCATCATCCTCACTTTCGCTATCCCATATATCAATGATACCAAAAGCCTCCATTGAACCGCCTGTCAATAACAGGAATATAGGTGCAAGAGTAATGACCAATTTCTTGATGTTGTCGGCTTTCAGTTGTAAAGACTCAATGGCTCTATCCACCACATCACCCTCAAGAGTCGTTTCCACTAAAATATCAGTTTTATTTTCTCCGCCATTCAAAACGGTGTTATCGGAAACCTCTTGAGAAATGGATTGAACAGTTGTAATCAATTCAGCCGCTTCTTTCAATTGGGCAACTAAATCTGTTTGCTTTTCTTCATTTGATAGATTTACGATTCCATCATCCAATAAATCCTCTATGATTGCCTCAACAGAACGGCCTGTTGCTTCGGCTATGACTTCTGCCTTCTCCCTTAATTCATCCATATCGGGTTTTTCTTCTTCGCCAACCATAATATCATCAGTATTCAATTGAGCGACTATTTCAATTCATTCTTTTTCTAATATGAAGTGATTGAGTACCCCTTTAAGACCCCTCACAAGGGATATGATGAAAAAAAGTGTTGTAATGGATTCTAAAGGATTCAGTTTTCTCCCCAATCACTTACATCGGCCTCATCATCATATTCAGCCTCATCATTGGTTTCTTCATCCACTAAATCCTCAATTCTGCGAAGGTCGTCAACTGCTTTTTGAGTTTTGCCTATTTCTTGTTCCAAAGCGACATCATCCTTGAACGGGTTTCCATCATTGGCAGGGTCATAGTCGGGGAATGCCTTGATTTGAGATTCTTTGTCCTCGTAATCTGCATAATCATCAAACAATTCTGTACGGACTTGTCTTTTTGGATTTCGTTTGCGGCCAAATTGTTCCGCAACCTTATCTCTTTGCTTATTTTCTTCAATTTTGAGTTCGCCCCATTCATTGAAGAAATCTGTTGAAACATCTAAGCCTTGCTTCAATATGTCCTGCTTATACCATTCAACATTCGCAATCGTTACTCGCACACCCATTTCATTGAGTTTTCTTGCGATAAGTGAATCCACTCCATCATATAGCAGATATTCAAACCACGCATATGCGGTATGACCTGTGGCGACAGATACATCAAGAATTGCTGATGCGCCACCACTCAAATCTAAATCTGCTTCTGCGTATGATATTTTGGTAATATCCGATTGAGGGAATACGGCCAATTTCATGCGTGTTGCCGATGATGAAAATAGCAATTGCGATATTCCCGAAATCCCTACTTCATTGCTTGTAAGCACCATGCCCCTGCTTATGGCTAAAATGTATGTCTTATCTCCACCTAAAGCGGTAGCCACGGTTGGTGCGTTCCGACCATTTTCCTCATATCCTGCCGAATATATTTTTGTTCTCCTGCCCGATGTGCCGTTGTTTTTTCCGATGGCTACAATATCCGTTATGGCTGATGTGGGGTTTGTATTGTTGTAATCGCCCACATTGTTTTGTCGGAATTGAGTTATCATATTTTTTATTTCGGTGAAAATTAAATCATTTGAAGCCCCCGCTCCATTGATGATGTTATCAGCCCCGCCACCTGTGCTATCGGTTTGGACTCCGCTAATCCCATATCCGAAAATACCATCGGGGGCTATACCCCCTACGAAATATATGTCTTCACCGTCTGCGGTCAAACGCTTGCATAAGGTCAAATAACTGGGAGTATCACCTGCGCTCAAACCCTGTGCGGTGTAAAACTCCGTTGCTTGGTTCGTTCCTTTTTCAATCCAACAAAAACGAGGATTAAATCCCCACGGATTAGAAAAATTAGGTTGATACAAAGTCCAAGAGCCGTTTTTTGTATTGTCAACAAATCCTACACTCATAACGATGGTGCGATTGGCGACTGTCGTTCCGCTTGCGTCTTGAGTTTGTATGGCGCAAGACCTCAAAAATGCAGGATAATTTACATCATCGGAGAAACCGTAATTGAGGCTTTGGATAAATGTGGGGGCAACTGCCGCACTTACCATTTCAGTCCAACAAGAAAATGTTCGGATAACACCTACGGCTGTATCATCTGCATTTCCTATGGCAACTAAAGAATCGTTTTGAGCATCATAGACTACATCACACATCATGGCAGGTTTTCGTGTGGTTGTACCACCGAAACTTGTTATTTCCCATTTGGAGGAAGGGTTAATTCCAAGAACCTCCGAAGAATGGATGGTTGTTGTTCCATCAAGAGCAACAATAACAATCAACGGACTAAGGTTTGTCGGAGCAGATGGTGTCCACACATGACCTACGGCAACCCATCCCGCATTAGGCCAATTCGTTGAGGTTGAAGGTATCTCCGCTAAATTGAATAATCCTGCTCGCTCATTTAATCCTGTGATTGCATAGTCCATTGTTTGACGGAATCCTGTAACGACCCATGTTGCCGTTCCAACACCTTCACCTGCGGTATTTACCGCCACGAATGGCGTAGGAATGTCATTTTCGGTGTCTATATATGTGCCGACAACACAGGTGTTTGCCGATTCGGAATACATAGAAATACCAAGCACTTGAAATGAATCCGCACTATAAAATGCTCCTAATTGAGCCACCATTGCGGTATTCAACCCCGCAGTTCCACTTACAGGGTCGTTCAAAGACTTAATCATTGAGGTTTGCATTCATATTCACCTCAACCAAGCATCGTTTGTCTATATTGCGTTCCCGAAAAGTTATCGGGACTCCCGACGAAATTGCTCGCCACATAATATGTGATGTCAAAAGTCGTTCCGCCTTGCAGATAAACGCGAGGAAAAGAACTGTATGACCTCATTCTGTTAATCAAAATGGGATATGGCGCACCTGTCCCACTAAGTCCTTCTTGGGGCTTACCATCGGGGTTGGTGTAATATGAAGTGCTTTCAACTCGGATATTCAAATACCCTCTCGGTGTCCACCCAACATCGGATGCGAAAAGACCCGATGTTGAACCCATGGATTGAACCACCATGAATTGATTATCAAGGAGTTGTTGGCTTTGAGTAAAGTCTGCACTCCCATACCCCGATGTGAAAATTGACTGTGGTTTGTCAATAAACTGCTCAAGTGCAGTTTCACTTTCCGAACCGTTATCTGCAATAACGAATTGTACTCCTTGCCTCCGAATAGCCATAACTTCACCTTCTATTTCCCACTTTAGAAGCGACCCAAGCCCCAAAAATGCTTACTGCCGCCAAACCTGCCGTCGCTTTAGGGCTAATTGCTGAATCATCACCCACAGGAACACCTATTTGCGGGTTATCCTGTGCGGAAAGTAAAAATCGCTCTCCACCTTCAATATAACCTTGAGTAAAGGCATCAAAGAAACGGGGGCTTATTTTGCTTTGCTTAAAGTGGTGTGATAATCCTTCTCTATATCGTTCATGGCTGAATGTTGCCTCATTATAGCCATAGTGCTTACCGTATTTGTATGCCTGTTCACCCGATATGTATTGAGTTCTTTGAGATGGTGTCCTCGCAACAGGCTTAGGTCGCAAGAACGGTTCAGCATGAGGGGTTGGCTTATGCAAACCTCTCAAATCAGTTCTTAATTGAGATACTTCATTCATCAATTCCTGTCTGTTTGAATTATCAACCTCAACAGGGTTTGGCCTTTGGATTTCCGCTTCAACCATTTCCACCCGACCTTGTAGGGGTGCTATTGAAGAGGTGCTAAGTAAATCATCATCGGTGTCAAAAAGAGCGAGAAGTTCCTCCTGTTCTTGATTTTCCGCAGTATTATCAGTAGGCTCAAATAAGTCGTCTGATGTAGTTTTCTGTTTGGGTGCATCGTTTTTTACGGCATTCTGCTTTACTGCGAGCGTTGTGTCAATTTTTACAGACTTCTCATCAGTTACGGCAGAAGAGATTTCAATTTTGTTTTCTTGAGCCGAAACTGGCATCATATGGGATAAAATTGAACGCTCACCTTTGTTGAGTATTTTTGTCCAAGTTTTACCTTCGGGGCAAACACCTTTTGCTTGATAGCGTGGCGAGCCTTTCACCAACATTTCTTTGATTTCGCCAACGACTACGGTTTCGTGTCGGGTTTTGCATCCGAGGCAATGTATATTGGTCAACTCATCCATATGAAACAATATCACTTTACGCATCCACTATTTGAATGCTCGCTGAATCAAAAAAAGACATTTTCAGCCCTTCGCATAGCAATAGGGGCTTGACCAAATGCAGGAGTGGTTGAGGATTGCATAGCATTCATCGTGTTTCCACCCATCATAGGGTGTACAACATCAATAACTCCGCCATTGGTGGAGTACATTTGCCTCTTGGTTTTCTTCGTCGCTTCTTTCATTGCTTCGGCTTTATCATATTCCATGGCATCAACGAGAGTTTCAAGTCTGTGGATTGCCACTTCTTTTTCAGCAAGTTGGGTTTTTGTTACCATTCCCCTTGTTAAACGGCCTAAAAAAAGCCCTTCAAGAAATATGCCTACAACACCCATTGTTCTTTTTGCATTATCTCCGAAGGTTTCTTCGGGGCCAAAGCGACTTGCTACGACGAGAGCAGTACCTAAACAAAAAGAGCCAAGTGCGAAAGGGTCATTTCTCGTAGCGTCAATAAGTGGACTGTCCATGATTGAACCTCCGCTAAACGGCATCATTGAGCCACCGCTTTCTTCTGCGACTTCTGCGGCCATCTGCTCGGCATCCCATATCCCGAGTTCTCCGCCTTTCGCTATTGTCGTATCTCTCATTTTATCACCGTCAATATGCTATACCGATTGCCGAACCCGAAAAGTTCGTTCCGAATGCACCAACACGGTATTTCAATGAAGTGTCTGTTATTTGTCCATCCCACATCGTTGATTTTACCGTTTCACCGCCACCTGCGGTACGGGCTGATGCGGTTGATTGTTGCAGGTCGGGTAAGCCCATTCCAAGTCCTTCTTCATATGGGCTATCCAAAAGGGTTTGACCTACTGCACGACCTGTTCTTTGACCATATATTTCGGCAGGTCGTTGAACCAATTCCGCATTAAATGTGTCTGTTGCGGAGTCATCAGTATCGCTCGTTGCCTTATATTCATTGTATATTTTGAATGCGGCAAAAGCCAATGCACCCAATCCAAGAAGTTTCATTCCTTTACTCTTCAACATTAAGACAACCTAATCTCATGTATCGGATTTACTATATGAATAATTCCTTTTTACAGGATTTCAAATCACATCATATTTGAGCCGATGTCAACACCGAATACGCCCGCAATAACTAGTGTGGCGATTTTCCACCAATGACTCTTGATTGCATTGATAGTGTCTTCAATGGCAGTAACCCGCATATTCATTTCTTGTACGGAGTCCTTTATTTCGTGTAAATCATCATTGATATGGGCTAAGTGATTGTCACGAATGGTGATTACATCATCTCTCGTTGCTCGTATGAGTTCCAAGAATGCTTCATCAGTCATGCTCATAAGTGTCTAAAACGACTATATGAGTTTATGCACTTATGCTTCGTGAAGTCTTTCGTACTCTTCAACCACTTGGTCAACATGGTCTTGTGAGTAAAGCCAAAAGCCATTTGATATTTCATAGCAATTGTCTTTGTTAAGTGAAACGGTAAAATCAACTTCTGTTTTCGTATCATCGTTGGATGGCAATTCTGCGGCTCTTTTTCGCACCTCATCATTGAGGCTGAATACGGTTGACTTTTTCTTTTTCTTGCCAATCCAATAATTACTTCTCCATGTTTCAACATGGGTGTGTAACCTTATGGCAACAGGCTCAACAGGAGATTGAATGAGGAAATCAATTTTGTTTTTCATATCCAACTGTGCATCATAGATGATTTCAGCAGAATCCCCGAATCGCTCTCTCAATAAGAGATACAAGTGGACTTCACGGCAAAATGAGGGATGCGCTCTCCTTGCTCTTGCTTCAACATCATCTCTAAGGTTTTCGTCAAGCCCTTCACATCGTTCCCATACAGTATGAGAATAGACGAGAGGGGATGGCGGATTTCCTTTGTTCCCCTCTTGAAGTTCATCAAAAATTAAACGGAGTGATGGGAAACCTTTTCTTAACCTTTCAGCCCCGTACTTGCGAGGGAACTTGAGGTCAAAGGTGGACAGTATTTTTTCATAGGATTTTGAGTCGTGGTTTGTCAATTTCATTTTATCACATCAATAGAGGTCAACGGTATTTTGGTCGGTATCATGTTGGTTTATTGTTGAACGGCTTTGTTTTACAGTTCTTATTGCTTCATTTAAGCAATCCATGTTTATATCGGGCGAATGGGGGTTTTTGCGTAAAGCAAATGCAAAAGAAAGTTGTATCAATTCGGAAATCCATGCCCCTGTGAAGTCATTAGTGGCTGAAACAATTTTAGTCAAATCCTTTCCATTCAATTGAAACTTGAATGGCTTGAGCATTTTCAAAAGAATGTTTTTCCTCATGGCCTTATCGGGCAAAGGATAGTCTATGCGAGCATCAAATCTGCCGGGTCTATCTCGGAGGGCTATATCCAACGCATCGGGGTAATTCGTGGTGGCAATCGTCAAAACCCCGTCGTTACTCTCCACACTATTGAGAGCCGTTAAAATCTCCCCAATCAACGGGGTTCTATATGAATCATCATCATCGGATGAGCCAATAGTGTCTATATCCTCAATGAATACAATTGTTGGACTCAATAAGCGAGCCATTTTGTACATATCACGGATGCCGTGTCTTGACATGAGAGTTTCAGCCGTTGCATAAATGCGCGTGTGATTTGAAAACTCATTAGCAATAATATCAACAGTCAAGGTTTTACCTGTTCCCGGTTTTCCTGCAAGGATAACGCCACGACTTTTACTCAAGCCATATTCACCGTATTTTTCTAAATGATTGAAAAAGTCAACAATGTGCAACATGATATTTTCCTTTAATTCTTTGGACAGGGCTAAATCATCCCATGTGCGCCTCTCCCCCTTCACATATTTCCATGAGGGTGTGAAAAACTCACCTTTCAACGGACAATTATTATTGAAATAATCATTCAAAGCCTCCCATACATCATTAACACAGTCTTGAGATTCATTCGTGTATATTGTAAGTTGAGATTCTAAATCCTCCCATGTTTCCACTCTAAATACCCATTTGGAGTTATCATTATTTTTGGTGGCGAAAAAATACACCATTTTGGGGATTGAGGTTTTAACATTGCGGTATATTTCGCTCGTAGCCCACCGAGCAGATGTTTTAGACCCATATGAATCAATCCAACAAGTATCATTAAGCGTGAAATCTCGCTCTAAAATCTGCAATAAACAATAGCGTTTGATAGAGGATTCATAGTCGTGATAGTGTTTGCTTTCATTAACAAAAGCAAATGTGTCCCTTTCTTCAATAGAAGGCGATAAAAAATCTCTTAGGTATTGTTCATCCCCCATCATTTGTTTATTTTTAGTGTGTTGTTGGGATATGAGTTCTTCAATCGTGTTCTTATTCAAGAACCATGTTTGCTTTCCCTCATCGTTTTTTACCACAGAAAAGACCTCAACCAAGTCGGTATCTGTATTTTTCATATCTCAAGTGTAGGACAACAGGTATAAGCATTGACCCCTCAAGGACTTGAAGAGTAAGCGACGATACACATTGATATAGTAAGTTGCAGGAATCAATCGGCATAAGCCTAAATGTTCATAAGCCTCCAACCATAAAGTCTGTTCATGGGCGAAGAAAACAAATACATACAGACGCTTGATGTGTTGCTTGAAATGGAGAATATGGACTTATTGAGAATGTTTGGAGTAAGTCTGCTCAACAGAAGGGAAACAAAAGAGGTTGACGATGTTGAACGAGATAAACTAAATGAATCGTTGGCTGAAATTGTAGCCACCGTTTTATTGACGGTGGATAATCAATATGTTGAGGACATTGATAATAAAACCGAAGAATTGATTGATAAAATAACGCAACTTATTGAACATGGTTCAAATGAAGAAATCGTTCAATCACTTTTCCTTGTTCGCAAACCAAAAACAGAATCCATTGACCCTACTGAAACAACCTCATGGGTTGCTTATGGTTAAGACTTAGATGTTATCTCAAGCGACAACTGCCGACTGTTGCTGAATCAAGGAACGCTTGTACCAATCAACATTCGCAGGAGAAACGGAAATACCGAGTTCCAAGAGTTTGTTTGCGATAAGAGCATCGGGGCCGTCATATAGAGTGTATTTACAGAAGGCTTGTAATTCAACATTCGTTACTGCGACTCCAAGACCTCTTTGAGTTACGAGAACATCCCACACTTGACCCGGCAACACATAAATGTCGGGGTAAAGAGAAAACGAGGGTTGTAGGTTCAAGGTTCTTGGGTATGGAGAAGCAGTTCCCGGAATACCGTCATTTGGCTTGTTATCGGGGTCAAGGAAATAATCGGTTGTATTGATACGAACCTGTGCATACATTTGAGTTCCACCCAAAGCCGCAGTTTGAGCATATAGAGTGCCCGGAACTGCACCTGTTGAAGCGACCTGCTCAATCACGACGAATTGAGTAGCGGTTGTTTCCGCAGGTTTGGTGATGTTGTTTCCTGTTTGACCAATGAAAATTGACGATTGGTTGTCGGGAGTGAAGAGAGTATTGCCTGTCCATTCATACAATTGACTACGCATTGCCATTTTAGACACCTCCCATAGATGCAGACTGTTGTTCAATTAAGGTTCTCTTATACCAATCAACATTGTTTGGATTGACTGTAATCCCTAATTCTAAAAGTTTGTTCGCAATGAGGGCATCGGGGCCGTCATATAGAGTGTATTTGATGAATACTGCGACAACATCACAGACTTCACCCGCTTGTAGGCTGAATGCGCCCTGTGTGTAAAGAACATCCCACACTTGACCCGGCAACACATAAATGTCGGGATATAGGTCAAAGGTCTTTAGAATGTTGTTGACACCTCTTGGGTATGGAGATGCAAGACCCGGAACACCACTTTGAGAGGTAACATCGGGATTTTGAAAGTAGTTCGTAGTATTTATGCGGATTTGAGCATGACCACCATTTTGAGGAACGCAAATATCGTCTGCGGTCAAAGTGATAACCACATCAGCAGTTCCACCTGCGGTTGCTTGAGCAATAGTGATGGTATCACCTGCGGCAAAGCCACTCCCGCCAAGACTTGCGACGATTGCGCCCGCACCTGCGTATGAGCCACCCGTTACTGTAATTGTTATTCCTCCACCTGTTCCACTACCGCTTGTAGTAATTCCTGCGCTTGGGATAGCGGCTGAAACTCCTGTAAGAGTATTGCCTGTTCCTTCGGATGTAACGGTGAGGTCGCGTCCACCGCTAAGACCGCCTGTTTGAGTGAGTGAGCCATCGGGTGTCAAAGCAACATCCTCAATTACGACGAATTGAGTAGCGGTTGTTTCCGCAGGTTTAGTGATGTTGTAGCCTGTTCCTCCAATGAAAACGGAGATTTGCGTTCCCGAAGCAAGAGCGACAGGAACATCGGTTGAGCGTCTAAAGAGGGTTGAGGTTGACCCTGTTGGGGCGAGATTTGTCCATTCATATACTTGACTTCGCATTGCCATATTGCATCACTATCCTTTATATTGTTTTTTTACTATATGAACTCAATCGTTTTGAGGATATTGAAAATAGTAAAAGCGAGGATGCTGAAGGGATGCTGAAGGAGAACTAACGCGTTAATGTGTAATTAAAAACGCATGACTGAAACCGATTTTTAGTCTGGTTTGCCATTTAAGGTTTTAAGACTGTGCCTCAATCCAATGACCATTGAAGCATTTTTTACAGTTGCCACAGGAATCCACTATTGTTCCCTTATTTGTTCGGTTCATATTGAGTGGACAAAGGTATTGAGAAAAGTCGGTTTCATAGATTGGGTCTGTAAGGTAATAATTGTTGAAGAAAAACAAAGACACCCCATGATTGTCAACCAAGTGTTGAACATCGGGCTTCTCGTCTTTTTCACATTGATATGAAAAGAATATCGGCCTTTTGATAAGCGACAAGACTTGTTCACGACGCTCTAAAGAATGCTTGTCAAGACTGAAATGTAAGTGAAGAGAGTCATAATCCATAACCTTTGAGGCCAATTCGGGAATCCTCGTTACAATCCATATAATGACATCGGGGTGATTCTCACCTATATGATTCAACGCATCAACAGAAGCAAGGAATAAATCTCCGCCACCGTTCCAACGAAGGTATGTCAATTTTTTCTTATGGTATTCTTGAACAATCTGTTCAGCAAATGCCACAGGATTTTCTTGACAATAATCCATCAACCATAATTGCTTTCGGAGGCTCGCATTCCATGATGTTCCACCCACCGCATAATAGCAAGTGTCTATGCAAACCTTTGAAGGGCGACAAGTGTTGGCGATAGGAAAATTAACAGAATAACCTGTTACCTTATTTCCCGACAACAATGATGCAGGTGGTTTGTCCGAAGGCTCTAATGATTGAGCCTTCTTGATAACCTTTGATACCCGTTTCATATGTTCACCTTCAATGATGGCTTACGCTCAACACATCAAGCAAAACACTTCAAACCGTTGATTCGCTTTAAGCGACAACTGCCGACTGTTGCTGAATCAAGGAACGCTTGTACCAATCAACATTCGCAGGAGAAACGGAAATACCGAGTTCCAAGAGTTTGTTTGCGATAAGAGCATCGGGGCCGTCATATAGAGTGTATTTACAGAAGGCTTGTAATTCAACATTCGTTACTGCGACTCCAAGACCTCTTTGAGTTACGAGAACATCCCACACTTGACCCGGCAACACATAAATGTCGGGGTAAAGAGAGAACGAAGGTTGTAGCGTCAAAGTACGAGGGTAAGGGGATGCAGTTCCCGGAATACCGTCGTTTGGCTTGTTATCGGGGTCAAGGAAATAATCGGTTGTATTGATTCTCACTTGAGCGAACATATGTAGCCCACCGTTTGCGGCGATTGAAGTGTAACAATCGTTTGCCGAGCCACCCGGATTTGAACCCGAAGAAGCGACCTGCTCAATCACGACGAATTGAGTTGCGGTTGTTTCCGCAGGTTTGGTGATATTGTTTCCTGTTCCACCGATAAAAATTGAGGATTGAATATCCACGATAGTTGCGGTTGCTGTCCATTCATATAATTGACTTCTCATTGCCATACTTAATCATCTCCATATTTGTTTTTTTCTCCAAGACTCCGAAGAATCAAGCCATTCCTCCCATGGAGGCGGATTGTTGTTCAATCAATGTTCTCTTATACCAATCAACATTGTTTGGGTTGACGGTTATACCGAGTTCAAGGAGTTTATTGGCTATAAGTGCATCGGGGCCGTCATATAGAGTGTATTTGACGAACACCGCAACAACATCAGCAGGGGTTTGGGTGACAAGGGTTCTGTCGCCTTGAGTGTAAAGAACATCCCACACTTGACCCGGCAACACATAAATGTCGGGGTAAAGGTCAAAGGTCTTTAGAATGTTTTGATAACCGCGAGGGTAAGGGGATGCAGTTCCCGGAATACCTGTCTGTTGAGTAACATCCGGGTTTTGGAAGTAATTCGTGGTGTTGATACGGATTTGCGTGTTTCCACCGTTTAGCAATTGAGTATTAGCATCGGGGGTGCATGAAACATCTTCAATGACAACGAATTGAGTAGCGGTTGTTTCCGCAGGTTTGGTGATGTTGTAGCCAACGCCACCAATGAAAATTGATACTTCGCGTTCTGCGACAAGAGCAACAGATTCGTCTGAACTTCGTCTAAATAGTGTAAATCCTGTTCCGCCGGGTGCGGTGTTTGTCCATTCGTATATTTGACTTCTCATTGCCATATTTCTCATCTCATGCGTTTAAGCAATTGTTCATAACTTTTCTTACTATATGAAGAGATAGGTTTTACAAAGACTTTGAACGAAAAAAATCTCTCGCACGAATTACTTCTTGCACCCACTCTCCCTGCCCATATCTGCTCGTATGGATGCCGTTTTCGTCGCTTTTCATACTCCATGGGGCTAAATCCAATCTATACCCAAGTCCATTATCACGCAAACTGCTCTTTGCAGGAAACCCTTGAAGTCCGAGATTGATTACTCCGCTTTGAGGGAACGATTTATCGGAAATCCAGTTAAGCAATTGGAAAAAACCTTCTTTGGTGTCTTTACCTGCCTCATATGTAGGTATTATCAAGGCATCTCGGAAATCTATATCATCAAGTTTAGAATTACCATCCAATTCTTGATTCCATAAGAAAACCACTTCTGTTACTACATCATCCTCTTTATCCCAATAAATCATAAAATATAGGCTATGAGGGTTATACCCGCCAAAGTCGGGATAGTACGCCAAAATCATTCCTGTGGCTTTTCCCCCACTATAATAGCCCACATGAGTTCTGTATGATACGGCATCAGCACCAATCATTTCGCAAAAAGCACGACTTCTTTTGAAATCGCTAAATGTAAGTAATTGAGATACATACACCAAATCAAGCCCTCCCTATGTGGGAGAATTATTGACCTGTGATGCGGCCTTGACCTTCTGCACCCTTCATCATATTGCCGACTTCGCCCGAATCAGCGTAAAAGGCAACAGGCACACCATTTCCTGTGAATCCTGCGGAGTTCATGGTGTTGCTTGGGGCAAGGTAAGACTTGATAACATCCATTGAACCGCCAATGACTGTTCCGCCAACATCAACATTTCCTGCGTGTGCGGTCTTAGCCTCTTCTTGGACTTCGGGAACTGCATCTCCCATCCATATAGGGGGGGCATATCCCATGTCTTGATGTTGTCCATCAAGAGGATTGTATTGTCCCATATCAATTGGATTCCATGATGGACTCTCTTCAACAGGGGCTTCTTCTGCGGCAAATGTTTCAGCATTGTTGCTTACAGTACCGATTGGGGAAAAGGTGTCCTCACTTGTCATTGAGCCAATGACTCGGCCTTCTCCAACAGGATAAACTTGACTTTCCATTGAGGTTCGGCCACCAAGCACTTCTTGAACAAGAGCAACAAGACTCATAAGACCGAGAGTACCACTAAATGCCTTTGCACCTGTTTTCATACGACCACTTAGACTTGAACCTCCGATGGCCGCATATCCGAATAGACTTGCAGACAAAGCCCCAAGAGCAAGACTTCGCACCGCACGACTTCTGCCGAACAGACCCATATAGGATGAGATAATTGTTCCACTCGCAAGCACCGCGACTACGCCTAATGCGGCTTCGGTGGTGGTTGCTTCTTTTGCACCTGTTTCCAATACTGTCTTGACATTAGCCATGATAACCAATAGAGATTTCGGGGTTCAACTATTTGAATGCTTACAATTATGGAGGGGTTGAAAGCAAACCCGAAGAAAGCAAAATATCATGCGCGGTCATGTGTAATGCGGCAGGGAGGCGGTTATTTTCATATGCCCACAGAAGGTCTGTGTTGGCTTTTACTACTGTGGGGCATTTACCCTTATTTTCAATAACTGTGTCGCAAACCATTTCGGCAAAATAACCTTCAAGACTGATGGTTTCCAACTTAATTTTCATACTCCAACCGCAATGAGGGCAATTCATAATCGCACCTCCATACCGCAGACAAAGCATAGATACCCTTCAAGAGTAGCACCCTCATCCAATGTTATAGGCAACATTTCCGAAGAACAACGCGAACAAGACTTAACCTCAACCATATGGCTCAATCCTCTTGTTCCCATTTTTTCCATGCAGGAGTTTCCTCTTCAAGCATTGAAGCCATGGTTTTCTTAAATGCCTCAAACTCACGAATCTCTTTACCTTGAGGCGCACGACCATGCTTTTCCCAAAATGCTTCGGTTTCATTGTAAAACCCTTCAAAGTTTTTTATCATATGGGGTGAAATAACAACCGCATTAGGGAAAGAAAGTTCATCACCCTCCGCACAGTCCTCATTATGTTCGCTAAAAATGTTCTCAATAAAGTGGATTGAGTCGTGCATACAATCAAGCCCTTCATCCACTCTCCGCAATAGCCGAGTACAATATAATGCCAAAATGAAAATAAGCAACAAAAGGACTGTTTGACTCCATACAAATTGGGATTCCATAATATCCCTAAATGACATAATCTATATGAACACATTCCCTTTAGAATGCTTCATTTCAAAATCCCAAGCCCTTGTAAGGGGGCGAATCAAAGGGTCTTATCACATATCGGGGAGTTCACTTATCGTGTTGCCCCATTGATACCCTGTTCCGAAGAAACCTTCGCTTACCATTCCTGTTGGAGATACTTGAGCAACATAATCGTTGGAGTTATACATGGCCGATGTGAATGTTCCTGTGTTTCTCACTTCTTCAAGGACTTCACCAAGACGAATACCTGCTGATGCGGCCAATTTGTTTGTCAAATCTGTTTTTACATCACTTGGCATAGAAGAATTGTCAATGTATGAAATCATCCTTTCAACACCATTTCCGCCTGTGGTCATATGAACCATTTCCTCTTTGTCTTTCAATTGGAATCCCAAAAAAGTACGAGGCGAAATAGAATTAAGAACAAACTTACCGTTTTCATTAGAAACAACATATGAACCACTTCTCCAAGAACGATTCGGAATAACCTGCCTTCGGGTCAAAGGTTCAACCTTGGCATTGAAATTACGGCTTGGTCGGACTTGTTGCATAGCCACCTGTTCATCGGGGCTTGGATTAAGGATTGGCGAAGAAACAAACTGATAATGGTCGCCCATAACATTGCTAATCATGCGGTCTGCACTTTCAGCAGGAGTCTTACTCATACTCTTGACTATTTCAGCGTTTAAGTCCATAGAGGCTATTTCGTGCATAATATCCTCCCTTATGTGTTGGCTTTACTATATCAATCCATAGATTTATTTTTGTACCGAATGTTGCGAATGCTTAAATACAGAAGAGGGAAAACATAATATGGGTGAAACTATGGAAAACGACGATAATCCCTATGATAACTTATGGTCGCAGATTGACACCGAAGAAGAATCATCATCATTTGTTGATGCTGATTATCAAGGTTGTACGAACTGTGGAGCATCACCCGACGACATAAAGGTGAATGAAGTTCGCGGGGAACGATACTGTGATAAATGTGGGGCCGTTCTTGAAGAAAACATGATAGACCATAGAGAGCCGACAAGGAGATTCAGCAAAGACGACCCAAGCGTTGATAATTCGCACCATGGCGCACCAACCTCCATTCTTTTCCCCGACAAGGGATTGACGACAACATTCAATGCGTGGGAGGGTAAAACGGAAAACAGGCTTCAAAATTATATTCTCAAAAGAACCAACAAACAAACCGTAACAAATAAAGAACGAAACCTTGCGGTTGCTCTTAGCGATTTAGCAAGAATCGTATCACGGATGGGTTTGCCTAAAACGGTTCATTTTGAGGCGGCAAACATATACCGTAAAGCAGTTGACGAACAATTGATTCGTGGTCGCTCTATTGAAGGGGTTGTAGCGGCATCCCTATATGCTTCTTGCAGATTATGTGGTGTGCCAAGAACGCTTGATGAAATTGCCGAAGGAACGAGAACGGGGCGAAAAGAAATCGCTCGGAATTGGACAACGCTTAGAAAAAGACTCCCTCAATTGAAAAGAATCCGCAATCCCTCTCCCGAATTGTTTTTAGAACGGTTTGGAAATCAACTCGGTTTGACGATTCAAACCACTCAAAGAGCGAAGAACTTGCTGAAAGTATGTTTTGAAGGTGGTATAGACCAAGGGAAAAACCCTGTGGGTATCGTGGCCGCTTGCATCTATATTGCTTGTAATGAGGGTGAAGAACGAAGAACGCAACGGCAAATCGCCAAAGCACTCAATATCACCGAAGTAACAATTAGAAATCGCTATAAAGAAGCCTTAGAAGTGATGCAAAGAAACAACCTTAACGAATGATTGTTCCCAAAAGAACAACACCTGCAAGAGCGATTCCACCGAGAACCATATAGCCACCGTAATTCAATTTGAATCCCTGTTGTTCAATGACTCCTTCGCCATCACCATTGCTATCGTTGCATACACAACCTGCACTCAATGTGGTTGAATCATCACAGGCTTCACCAACAGTAGGGCATTCGGGAACAGATAATCCACTATCTCCCGAATCATCACCACCAACGGCAATTGAAAGAGTTTCACCCAAATTGGTGAACATGAATCCGAGCAGTTTTCCCGATGCAACAGGGGCAACGGCACTCAATATGAGCAAACCTCCGATAGCAGTTTTACCACCTATGCCTTTTGTAGCCCCTTTCATTCCATTAAGGAGTCCACCTGTTCCATCTGCACCACGCAGGGTTACTTTGAGTTCTTGAGATGTGGAGGTTTCTATAACATCATCCAACACTTTACCCGTTCCCGCAACGGGTGTTTCACTTAATGGTCGGCCAAAGAAAGCCGCATCGTCTATGACTTTTCCAAGAATCCCTTCACCGCCAAGAACATTTTTATTGATTCCTGCATTTTTTAGGTTGGCGAAGATTTGGTCGGCTACTTTTGTTCCTGCTTCACCACTTTCTCTCAAAGCGGTCATTGCACCCTGCAAACCATTACGGCCTTGTTTTTTCAAAGCCCCTGTTATGGCCGCACTAAGAGCCTCGTCGCCTAAATCATCCAAAGGGATGTTACCCGAACCTACATTGGTAAGACCTTTGTTTCCTAAGACTTTCAAATCAGCAGGAGATAAACCCCGAATAATTAAGCCAACACCATCATCGGTGAACTTTCCACCCTTTCCAATAATTGTTAAGCCACCACTTGTCAATTCGCCTCTTGCCGAATTGAAAACTTTCGTAGGGGCATGAAATGTTGAATATGACTCGCTCGCATAAACTCCACCATATGATGCCATAGATGGTGGTGGGTTATATGATTGATTTCCAAAAACTCCAATCATCGTTTCACCTACTCCCAATTAAGCGAGCGACTATTTGAATACTCGCTTCACAGGCAACAAGCACCAAGACCGCAAAGACCGCAAACCGTCAAAAGACCGCCAACAATCTGTTGTGCGCCCATTTCTCGGCCACCCAATTCAAAATTGAATGCGGGCAAAAAGCCCAACACTTTTTGCGGAGGTGTAGCAAGAAGGTGCAATCCACCCACAGTCGCCACCGTAGCGCAAATAATTTTACCGTTCTTGTTGTCTGTCCATGTGCATAAACTCTTTAGCATTCATTTCACTCTCCATTTTCGTTATCCGTTTCGGGAACATCTGTTTTGTCTTTCTTCGCCATAGCCATATTTGCGACTAAACCAACGAGGAACGCACCTGCTACACCCTTGAAGAATCCACTCTTCATAGTGTCGGCTCTTGAGCCAAGAGGTGTAAAGTCTGTGTTTGCGATTGATTGACCCATAATTCGGCCATCTCCTTCGGGATATACGGTGTCCATGCTTGACTCATCAATCATAACATCATCAGCCATTGGACTTTCGGCTCTCCATGTTCCGCTTTCACGGCCTTGAAGTTCCTTAATGTAATCCGAAGCCTTAGAACGGTTCATTCCACTTTTCATGCGCCCACCAAGTTTGCCGATTTTGTATTTTTGTCGGTCTGTGATTGGGTCGTCATAAGCATTGAACTCTTCGGCATTATATCCAAATGGCTCATATTGGTCTTCGGAGGTGATACTGCCGATGATTCGGCCATCACCATTCGGGTAAAAGCCATCATTATCAGTCATTCCTTCGCTTGCACGAGTAAATGGAGATTGACCCATTGAAGCAGAACTGCCCATTCCGAATCGGCTACTACCACGATTTATGCGTCTGCGTTTTGCACTCATATTTGGTAAGCGAGTTTCTTTCGGTTTGTCTTCGGCTCTTGAAATAGGGGTGAAATTGGCCTTAGCCGTAATATCTCCGAATGTTCGGCCATCTCCATCGGGGAAAAAGCCTTCCATAGCAAATCCTTCATTGGTGAATCCTTCTGCTCTTGCACCAAACGGTGTAAAGTCTGTGGTTGGAGTGGATTGTCCTATAACATTTCCTTCGCCTTCGGGCAAAACCAAATCCATTGGAGATTCGGTGAACTCAACCATTTCAGTTGCGCCATTAGCCCCATATTCTTCGGCTCTTGAACCAAGAGGGGTCAAATCAGCACCCGCTATTGATTGACCCATGATTCGGCCATCACCTTCGGGATATACGGTGTCCATGCTTGACTCATCAATCATAACATCATCCATCATAGAACTGTCTGCGCTGAAAGTTTCAGCACCATATACATCTGCCTTACCTTCAACAACGGTGGGGTTGACTCTTTCAACACTATATTCACTCTCAAAGGTTTCTCCATATGAGGATTCAGCACCCACAGATTCAGCACCCATAGATTCGGCATTCATAGCACCCGATATTTTGGAATCTATCTGTTTGGCGAGAAACTCCTTGACCTTTTCTCGGTTCTTATCTGCCGAACCATCCATAGACATAATTTCATCAACATGGAACGATACTCCGCCTTGACGAACTCCATCCTTCTTACCCAAAGGAGTATAATTGACTTCGCCTTTTTGACCAACTTGGCGCAAATCATAGTCTTGGCTTATAGATTTGGGGTCGGGGAAAACGAAATCCTTTGTTGAGCCATCGGGGTAAGAGCAACGAACAGTTCTCAATTTGAGCGTTCCGCCATCCCAAGGCATTGACTTTTCAGCGAAGGCAACAGGAGTACCGCCATTATCATCAGCAGTACCTTCTTCATAGTAAAGGGAACAAAACGGCCATTCTTTCTTTTGCTTTTCATCGGCCTTGTCCGAAAATACATATTTTGCGGTTGACAGGTCACCATTTTGACCTCGTTCTCCATTCCAAAGGTCTTTGCTCCATACAAAAAGACTACGAACCATGCTAATCATTCCTAATTTCTATCTCTCGCTCTTACTATATGAATCCATTTCATATTCTTCTCAATTGAGTTGTCCGTGAACCATCTCTCGCAACTGCCATAGCACCGTAATCGCTCATCACATTCATGTTGTAATTCTTAGACCACTCACCAACTGTCATTCGTTGGCCTGTATCATCTGTGTATGTTGCATTTTGTTGAGGTGAAGTCGCATTCAAAGTATATGGGTTTGGCAAAAGAGGGCGGTCTTGGAATGGGGAAAGTCGTTGACCCTTTGGTAATGAGGCCGCAGGACTGTTAATGGCTTGACACCACGCCTCCGCACCTGCGGGGCAAACACGGCAACATGGTGTGTCCCATTGTTCATATGAATCAATTTCGTTCAATTCCACGCCTTCAACTGCACCGCTATTACCACTATATGTTGTTGAATCCGTATATGGCGCACCACCGCCAATATCGTCGCTCACAGTTTCAACACCATCACCTTCGGCCTCAAAATTGACAACAGATGTAGCCATATCGGGTCTTGAAGAGATTGGGCCTCCACCATATTGAGTGAAAGAGGGTTGGAGATTTACGGGTTGATGTGATACGACCTTATATGGCATATCTGTTACTCTTGAATATCCCGATGCAAAGGCTGAATCAAAATTAACATCAGTCAAAGTAGGGCGAACACCCAATGAACCTCTATCGTTGCTCAAGGTGTTGCTTGTAGCAGGGAGAGTATCGCGGTAAAGTGCGCCTTGATGCCCACTATCTAATCCAACAGGGGCGATTGTCGGCACGATTGCAGGATTTTCCACTACGGCTCGCTCAATTTCGCTTGGGGTTGCATCAGCACCAAACACTTCACTTGTCATTTTACCTGCACGATAGGCGGCATATCCAAGAACACCTATTGTTGCGATTTGAACAAGCGTCGGGCTACTTGACATAACCCTATTTTGATGAACGACTATATCAACACTTTCATATTTGCTCAAACAATTTTCTTATTCTTGAAATTAGGATTGTTGAGATATGGGAGTATGAGGTCGTATCGTTTTCGGGTGTCCATGCCCATACGAGCAACCCTATTCACATCTTCTTGTGTAGTGATTAACCCCCTCAAACTTTCCCTCGCTTGTCTTGCCATGTTCTTTGAAGCGGCCAACAATTGTCCTTGCGCTTGGTCGTTTCTGCCAATAGAACCCTCAATTCTTGTACCCCTACTTTCATTTGGATAGAAAATGCTTCCACCTAATCCCACCATCAAAAGGCAATCTCCCAAAGAACATTTTGTACCTTCGCTTATATCAGCATTCGCAGGGGAGAACCCTGCTTTCATAAGCGCATCCTCAATTCTTTTTAATCCGATTTTCGGAGTTCTCGCTATATAGGTTAATGAGTCAATAGGTCTGTAATTTTCTCCTTTCGGCATAGCCTTGAGTCCTCTAAGAATGGTTTGATAATCTCCTGCACTCGCTATTGAGCGATAATTCATGTAAGCGAGATAACCCTGTGATTGATTATATTCATAACCGAAATCTCTTAACAAGTTACCCAAAGCAAGCATAGATGGGTTGAAAGAAAATAGTGAGCCATTCATAACTTCATAATCGTTTATAACATATTGATAGGCATTTTTGTAAAAGTCTTGCATATCATCCGTAGTCCAAGACGCAAGAGTGCTTAACCGCCATTCCTCCATAGCCTTGTAATCATATTCATCCTTTCCATCAGCACTTCGCTTTCGGAAATCATAATTGTTTCCGCCAAGTTGGTTGAAAGAGGGAACGAAGGAAACATAGACTCTTGATTGAGGTTCATTTGTTGTAGTGCCAATAAATTGACCTTTACTTCTGTTTTGTCCATTCACTTCATACTGTTCTTCTTTGATATAGGTGGTGGTGGATGCAACCTGTTCCATCACTTGTGTTGCGATTTTTGGGAGCATACGCTTAATTGATGCCAATGCTTTCTTTTCTTTTTCCTCATATGTGGCTTGACTTGAAGTAGCCACACCATCCATATATTTTTCAATCTCATAGACATTCTTCTCAATTATCGGTTTGACCTTAGCAAAATCCAATGTCATTCTCGGCATGGCTCGGATAGCCTGTTTTTGTTTTCCCGACCTGTATTGCCCTTTTAATACATCAACATCAACATCGTGATAGCGAAAACCCTTTCTGTTTGCATGAGGGAATTGGATTGTACGAATCTGCGGGTTCGCATCAATGAAATCTGCTTCTTTGTAGCCCTCTTCCATCAAGTTCAATATCCTAAACAATGGGTTTGATGCCTCTTCGGAGTCTTCAGTTTTAGATAGGGCAATCGCCATTTTTGTTGCATTATCCAACCAAAACGGGTTTGTAATATCCCTGTCGGGGAGATTCTTTGACTTTACCACGCTGAAAACTTTCATTTCTTGACCTTTTATTTGGTTCGCCCTTGCCATAAAAGTAGGGGTTTCAAAAACCCCACCATTCCACATTGACATAAATAGAAGTGCGTTGAGTCCATCAACCGTAATAGCCTTTTGATTTTCGTCATAAGCAATATCCGCTCCATAACCCAATGAAGACGCACAGGTTATGCGTTCTTCATCAGTCATAGCACCAATGGATTTTCCTTTCGTGTAATACTTATATTTGTTCGCCAAATCGTCTGCGATTATTGTTTGGAAAACCTTTGATATTTCGTTTGTCTTCTTCAATTTAACCTCAATGTATGATGAAACCATATCCGCAAAGAAAGGATATTGTATTCTTCTCTCGGCATCCCAATCTGTCAAACCCAATTCTTTTGATTGGAGTTTGGCCTTAATTTTTGCCAATTCTGCTTCAACATTTTTGTATTCGGGAGTGTTTTTCAAGTAGTCATAAAACAACTCATTCTTTTCCTTTTGGATATAGGAATTGACTATTCCGACAGGAAAACCCTCAAGAACATCAATATGAGTGGTTGAAACTACATATTTGTAACCACCATCCGCTACCGTTGGTGAGTTGCTTACATATGTATAAATGCCTTTTGGCTCATAGGTACTTTGTTGAGCAGGGCGTGAATACTTATTGTAATCCCTGCGACCTGCTTTTGCCGCTACTCCTTGAGGGTGCAAAACAATGTTAGGGTTTTTCATAATGCTCTTTTTTCTTGAATCTCTTCTTGCCATTTCTGCCATATAATCGTCGCCTTCATGTGCTTCTAAGGCAACCGACCTCATTAACTTTTTCCTATCCGCGATTAAACCGACCAAAATTAGCCCTGCACCTACACCAAAAGGATTGATATTCATAGCCTCAATAAACTGAACGACTATATGAATACTCTCAATTAAAGAACGAAGGGAGAATGCCCTTCAATGTTTGACTGTGAATCAGTTCATTGACTTTCAAATCAGCCGATTCTATGCGGGGAGTTTTGTATGCTCGCCTAAATGAGCCAACAGAATGTGCAACCTCTTCACGGTTTATTGGTTCAACCGAGCCAAGGTTTCCAAAGTTTTCACGCACTACACCGCTTGGCGTATTCCATGTTTGCCCCATTCTTGATTGTTCCAAAGCAGTTTGTTCAACCGCATATGTTTCTGCCGCACCCTCCGACCAATCTCTTGAAGGCTTACCGCCAAGACCAATCACCGCCATTAAATCGCTTACCGTTCCATGTTGGTGATATTCAGTCAATTCCTTTTTGGCAAAATCCTCATATGACATTGTTCCTTTTGCGGTGATAACACCTTTGGGTGCATCCTCTTCACTTAGAGGCAACATATCCTTGCTGAACAAAGACTTCAACCACTTCATATCAAATCCCCTGCACCTGTTCGTGAATCCTTATGCAATAGAGGGAGTCGTGTTGGCGCAGGGAACGGGAGTTTAGATGGTGATTTTGGGACTAAACTCACAGGAATTGGTTTTGCTCTTGTAGGGGCTTCAATATCACTCCCTGTGGCGGCTCTCTCAAGAGGGTTGCCCAACATACCTGTGCGAGTCCTCATAACAGAATGTGCCATGTTTTCCGCATCAACCGCAAGGTGTGGTTGATTACCGTTTGAATAATGTGTGTTCGCACCGCCAAAAACCTTCTTCATATGAGGTTCGGGTCGTGCATCATCGGGGCGCACTTCTCGGATGTTCGCCATATCACGAACCTTTTCCATGATGGCTTGTTGAGATGCAAAATGCTTAGAGCCTGTCCCTGCATAATCAAAGGATGTACTGCGGAGATTTGCCATATGAATCAATACCATGTATCGGGCTTACTATATGAAATCAACGCCAACGAGCAAATTGTTCTCGGAGGTTGTTGTTTATCATGTCCTGTTGTTGAGCATCATAGGTTACATCATACCGAGCCATGTGCGAATGAACAGGCAATGGTGAATCTCTTGCACCCATAGAACGGGCAGGACTATTCAAAAAAGCCTCATCAGCATTCAATCCTGCATCATCATAAAGAGGCATAGACCAAGAAGGGTAAGGGGTTAAATCCTCAAATTGACCTCGCGTAAGTAATTGGCGTGGCTCATCAACCGAGGCTTTGAAATGTTCAGCCCCCATTTTGTTCTTGAGCATACCATAAACGAACAACCCCCCAATAACAACGAGTGGGGCGACTTTGTAAGGTGTTGGGCGAGAGATTACATCGGAATAATCTCTTTTCTTCGCACTTTTCTTGTTGAATCTGCTATATTGGCTCATTCACTCATCTCCACATTTTCGGTCAAACATCATACCTGCAATTCTATTTCCGATTTTCATTCTCATACTCAAGACATTTCCAATGATGATTGACAACAGGACTATGCCTGTTTTACTATATGAGGATTCAACATTTAAGCCACTTGTCAAATAATACCCTCCGACACCTGCACCAATAGAAATCAAAGCATTGTAAATGCCCGAACCTTTGGCCGAATACTCTTCTTTACCCATAGAACAAACATCGTTTGATTCATGTTCTGCACTCTTCATTTCGTTTTCTTCTTTTGTTTTTCTTGAATTACAACCGCAACCACTCATGCTAATGCCCCCTTTGTTGGAATAAAAATACCCTCTAATGAATCTGTGGAAATCTGTTTGGCTTCTTTCATCCGTTCAGTCCATCCATTGTAAAAATCACTATATTCATTTTGCCATTTTTTTGTCCTAAATATGGCATCGGGGGCGGTTAAGCGAGGTATGAATAGATTCTCAATGTATTCAAATACGCTCAAATACATAGCCAAACTCGTCTGTGCGACTCCCTCCATGTGAGGGACTTTACCTAACCCCCAAGCCAACGCATGAGGCACTTTGAAATAATTCAAACCAATTATCGTCAAACCGAATCCAACAACCTTTTGATTTGTTATAGTAAGTCCTGCGATACTCCAAGGCCATTCCCAAAACCATTTCAATGAAGAACCGATGAATGGGATATTCCAAACTGCTGAATCGGCCAAGAGATTTTGAGGCTTTGATAATAGAACAATACCCCCAAGCAATACGCCTGTTGCACCAAGAATAGACATTCCCCGAAAAATGTAGTTCCCTACTTCTTTCAGTTCAACCATATCGTTTCACCCGCCTCAAACCATTGATGGTGGGCGAGTCAAAGGGTCATATGAGGTGGCATCCGAAGTTGCGAGAGGGTCATAAGAATATGAAACCATTGGCGGAACTGCTTGATTACCTTCGGAAACCAAATTGTCGTCGCCTTCATCTCCACCGACCCAATCCTCCATGAATCCTTGATTAGCCAAAGACTGTGTAGTATCAACAGATGATTCTGCTTCACTTGTTTCTTTCTTCATGTAGCGATTGTATAGTGATGGTGCATTATAACCCAAAACGAGCGCTCCAACAACACCGACGATTGTTCCCATTGACATTTTCATGTTGATACCTGCATGAGAAGTGGCTGATTTACTATATGAATCCTCCGCAGAAAATGTATTCAGTTTCCTATCGTATTCTTTGGCAAATGTGGGAATCAAATCATCGGGATTAAGAACTTCAAATCGTTCACCTGTGTTGAAGAGGCTATTGTTGATTTCATATTCCCAAAAATAACAGTCCTTGTCAATGAATGGTAAGACCCCTATGAAATGAACATCAGCGTTTTTAGCCATCCCGCTATCAGCCCCCTCCCAATCATCACCAACCATAACAGATTCATCCGAAGGCGCACCGAAATCACGGAAAGCACCATCAATCATACCTGTCATTGGCTTACGGTAATTGTAATCGGGCAAGTTTTTATTCTTATGGGAGGCAAAATATACGGGGAATTGCATATCCAACAAATCAAGCGTTCTCTTGATTGCATCCACTACATCCTGTGTCGTGTTATATCCACTTTCAATGTTTGATTGATTCGTCAAACCGACAACGAAATATCCTGCATCAGCCCACTCATGCACCCTTTCCTTAACGCCATCAATCATCAACACCTCTTCGGCCTTGTGAGGGGGTCGCCTTCTTTTGGGTTCATCGGGTTTCGGGTCGGGAATGGTATGTCGGACTGTGTTATCAAAGTCAAGGAACAGATATTTGCGCCCGTCTTTGCGTTCAACTTTGAAATTAGGTGGAATATAGCGATTCTTCATTTGTCGTGCTTTCTCCATTTCGGG
>JAAHTG010000226.1_pt1 | contig 54226 bp, 38 predicted proteins | sample 6116081 | NCBI WGS metagenome assembly JAAHTG01 (sample SAMN13939989, study PRJNA603662) | sponge metagenome | isolation source: marine sponge | host: Mycale hentscheli | place: New Zealand | collected 2005 | reverse complement strand
TGGACTGCCCGGTGACGCACGGCCTGAACACCAAAGAAGGCGACGTGGTTCTCGGCTGGGGGGAAAAAGAAAATACTGAAAAAGCGAGAGCTTACGCTCATAAAAATCGACTGGACTATTGGCGGCTGGAGGATGGATTCATCGGTTACCTCAGTCATCCGGCAATCGATAATCGCCGCTTGTCGCTGATTGTCGACAAAAGCGGCGTTTATTATGATGCCCACAGCTCCAGCGACCTTGAAAAGCTGTTGAACAGTGATGATTGGATCACCGATGAGATGACAGAACGTGCACATAAAGCAATGGTGCGTATGGTGCGCTGGCGCATTTCTAAATATAACCAATCCGCTTTTCACCTGTCTGATGATCTGGCTCTGCAACTTGCAGCTTTCAAGGGCCCGAAGGTATTGGTTGTTGATCAGACATTCGGCGATAAATCCATCGCCCACGGCATGGCAAGTGATGGCATGTTTAAGGACATGCTCAAGGCGGCGCTGGAGGAAAACCCAACATCGCTGGTGATCGTTAAAGTACATCCGGACGTGATGATTGGCACTAAACAGGGGCACTATGACGTGCGCGCTGAAGCGACACGAGATAGCGACCGGGTTTTGTTTGTTGCCGAAGACTGTAACCCTTATGCGTTGCTGGAGAAAGTTGACCATGTCTATGTGGTGACCAGCCAGCTAGGGTTTGAAGGGTTGCTGGCCGGGAAAAAGGTGACCTGTTTCGGCGTGCCTTTTTATGCGGGTTGGGGCCTGACCCACGACAAACAACTGTGCGAAAACAGGATTGCTAACCGAAGTATGGAGGAGCTATTTGCGGCGGCCTTCATTGTTTACACGCGCTACATAAACCCGTTCACTCAGCAACGAAGCTCGCTGGAAAATATCCTCGATATATTAGTGGCGGAACGCCAGATCGAGCGGCCAAACGGCACGCGGGTAATCGCCGCCGGGTTTTCTTTGTGGAAACGGGGTTTTTTGCCCGAGTTTTTTGGCCCCAAGTTCGAGAAAACAGTGTTTGCAAAACCTGCAGCGCTGGTAGGTTTTGACTATCAACCCGGCGATATTGTGGTGGTGTGGGGCCGATCGCATGATGAAGAAGTTGCGCGCCTGCCAGCGGGAGTGCAGGTATGGCGAATGGAAGATGGTTTCTTGCGCTCGGTTGGACTTGGCTCTGACCTGCGGCGTCCTTCATCGCTGGTGATGGACAAGTGCGGTATCTATTATGACGGTGGGACTGATAGTGACCTTGAGCGCTTTCTAAATGGCCATGACTTTGATGAACGGGACTTGGCTCGGGGTAATCAACTGAAACAGCAGGCGCTGGGTTCTCGGGTCTCCAAATATAATGTTGGCACTCAAGGGGGGTTGAATTTCCGTGGCCGATCAACCGACAAGCCGGTCTTGTTGGTGCCAGGTCAGGTTGAAGGCGACGCCAGCCTGCAATTTGGTTCACCTAAAGTGAACAAAAATGCAGATTTGCTGGCGGCGGTGCGGGCAGCTGAACCGGACGCTTATATTATTTATAAGCCGCACCCAGATGTTGTGTCAGGCAACCGGCAAGGATCGGTTCCGGCTGATGTATTGGCGCAGTGCGCCGATGAAACGGTGGTCGATGTTGACATTATTGACTGCCTGGACGCCGTTGACGGCGTACACACCATGACCAGCCTGACAGGTTTTGAGGCTTTGATGCGCGGTGTGGCAGTTACCACCTACGGCCAGCCGTTCTATGCCGGATGGGGCCTGACCTTCGACCAAATGCCAATCAACCGGCGCACAGCGACACTGTCGGTTGAAGCGCTGGTATACGGCGTGTTGTGCGTTTACGCTCGGTATGTGGCGTGGCCAGAGGGGAAAAGTTGCGGCCCAGAAGAGCTGATCGAACAGATATCGCAATCGTCCGGGCCCAGATCAATGGCCAAGCGCGGCCCGTTCGGGGCGGTTGAGCGCTGGGGCAGAAAAGCGCTTTATCTGGCGGAAGCCCTGAGACGCTGAAGTGTTATGGTTCTGCAGTGTTGAGGCGCTGACCCGTTGGGGCGCTGAAGTTCCGGTTGGTTAGATAGAAACGGGTGCCTCTACAAACTTCGTTGGCTCAAGGTCTTTAGACGTGGCATCCATGATTTCCAATAGCGATTTTTCGTCGATATTTTTCAAATGCTCACTTACTGCCTGATGTGCATCAACAATCGCCGAAGTCATATTTGTATCTGTTCCCCATCTCCACTTTTGACCGATCATCAGGTCTTCTGCTGGTTCTAACCCGTATGTTTTCAGGGCCTTTCGATCTTTTGCGAATTTATGCTCCAATTCATGGGCCCAACTTTGGGATATTTCGCAATATCGCGAAAATTCGGGAAATTTTATGTCCACGGCAGCTACTTCGCCCGCAATTTTGTGCCGGGCTCTAGAGGATAACTCCTGCCTATTGACCAGCCTCATGAGCTCTGCAAAAGGGGCAGACAAAGTATGATTGCGAGTTAGATTATCAGGAAGTTCTAACGGTTCATTGTACCCGACAATAGACATCAAGCTTCCCGAAATGTCGTGGCGGGTTTTCCTGAACGGCACGGTATGAATATTGTTTTTACCGACAATGCGCCGCCAGTTTTTCAATATTGTTCGGTATTCGAGACATTGACCCCAGTAAAGAGCCCTCGGGGACTCTGGGTTCAGCAGATTGTATAGACTTCCTTGAAAAGACACTTGTTGACAAAGTTCCCGGTATAGCGATATCGCGAAATCAATATGCGGGCGGAAAACAAGGATCACATGCAAGTCTACTGAATCAAAATCGCGTCTTACTTTATACACATTCTCGATAGTGTCAGGATGGCAAAAGCCCTCATAGCTTATTAGCGCCGTATCCAGCGATGAGTCTTTATTCAATTCCTCTACAATTGAAGGAAACCGGTTTTGTTTTCCCGTTGCGATATCTATACCCAGAATTCTGTGAGCGTAACGGTTGTGGTTGGTTTTGATGCCGAGCCCCGTGGATGGATATAGAATGCCAGCCCGCCTTAGTTGGTCAGTATTGCTGTAAGCAGCATGCTGAAAATAACTGGTGCCGGTTTTATGCGTTCCCGCGTGGATAAAAATTTTCTTGGTGGCAGGCGTGCGTGTTTTAAAGGGCCAGAGAGATTTTAGCATTTTTGCGACTACACTGTTTTTTTGGCGTTAAAAAATGAAATGGTCTTTTACAGGAAGGTGCTTGGAATTCGAATAATAATCGAGAGCAGCATGCATATTATTGCCGTAAAATATTAGCACAGCAGATTTCAGTTGCGCATCAAGCGTATATATTTTGACTAGCAAAATATAGGGAGGACTTTGGCGGCAGTATAATTTGAGGATTCTTGTGCCAGTTGATTCCAATTAAATCGAAATCTGGTGCGTGTTGACATGATGGCGAGGGGAAGGCATAGAGGCGAGGAAGAAGTCCAGATCGATAATTTGTGGGTTTGACGCATGTTGGAAAAAGGTGCTGAACTAGACCTGTTTATGAAGCATATTGGTCATTGGACCTGGGTGCATTTATTATATCTTTATGACGACAAGCACCTACTGATTGCAGATGACTTTTTCCTGGAACGTATTCAGCAAGCGCGCAAAAAACCTCTCGTTTGTAAGACATCATCAGTCGATGATTATGCTGGCGCAGTAACTGTCGACATCAAGAAGATTCTCGTATTTTGCCAATCCAACGAGCTGCAATTGGTTCGTAGCTTGCAGCGAAAATACCCTGATATTGTTGTTACGTCTGGAACTTACGGCTACGCCTGCACGGATGTAAGTCGTGTGTCGCAGCTGATTCGCTTTCAGGAACCGAGTGTGCAGCGATGTTCTTCCCCGGTTGTTATGCTCTCGCCTCCCTATTCAGACGCTGAATTTATTGCTCATAGCATGGCCGGGAACGGCTTGCCCTATTGTCATGAATATTTGGGAAGACCGTTTGCCTTATGGCTCAAACACCATAGAAACTTTCAGACCCTTCGTTTTTTTGACGGCGCACTGCAGAGATTTGGTGCCGAAGATACGTTGTCGGTTCTCTTGCAAACAGATGTTTTGAGAAGTGTCTTTGAAAATACGAACTTCACCTTCCGCAAATTCCTTCTGTATCTGAAAAAAATGGAAGCCAAGGTTATTGTTGTACGGCGTGAAGATAAAATTATGGAGGTTGTCTCGGCTCAATTGCTTGGCCGCACCTCAGAACGATCGGTATGGACCAACAGGCCTAAAAAAAAGCTGGGAACGACGTTTCAATTCAAGGATGTTGATGGCTGTTTACAGCGCTTTTCCGACGTGCGGAAAGATGAAGACCTGATCAATCAGGTTGTTGCGTCAGGGCTGTACTGCCATCAATTGAAGCTGGAAAACTATGTAGAAAACCAGGAAAAAGAACTTGGTGATATTGCCGAATTTTTGTCAGTGCCGTTGCCTGAGACAGTAAGTGCTTTAGATTATTGGTCTGCCTATGAGCGGGCCGAAGGCATTATGCCAGGGGTGACAGGTTTCAAGCGGGCAATGATTGATAAAATCGGATTACATCTGCGATAAAGTTGCGCGAACGATCTATTCTCATACAACCTTAGTCAGTTAAGTGGCTTTCTGGCGTCGGATTGATGTCGGAAATGTCTGCGATAAGCTTTGATGTGGAAATACCAGTTGTCCGAGGTAGGTAGACAACCGAACAGATGGACTTAAATTCATCAAAACGCCCCTCCCAATCGTCCCCCATGACCAGTACATCAGCATCAAATTGTTTGATGTAGTCTCCTTTGGCCTCCAGCGACCTTTCAACGAATACTTCATCAACACACGAGAGCGCACTCAGGATCGCCATGCGGTCTTCCGTCGTGTAAACCGGTGCCCGGCCCTTTTTGGATCTGTTTAATTCACTGCATGAAACACCCACAATTAGCCGGTCGCCCAGCTCTGCCGCTCGCTGTAGGATTCGGACGTGGCCAATATGCAGAAGGTCATATGTGCCAAACGTGATTATTTTTTTCATGCTCTTCTTTTTCACTAATGAATTTACAGGGTTTATGGGGCATGCAATATACGCTCGAAATAAGTTTGTAAAGCACGACAGCGCCCCTATGGCAGCCAGGTGCTATGATAGTGATTTAATAGTTAGATTGTTTATATGTCGAAAGAACACGGACACTTTTTATTTTCCGATTTTATTGAAACCGGCAGGAAATTTGTATCCGGCGCTTCCTCAAAAGATTTGGCCAGCGTCTTTCCTGGCTATATTGCCTCGCCCGGTGAATGCTTTTTCCCCACTAATATCCCCGTAAAAGGATCGTTTAGATGCTTTCGCGTTACTGTGGGCCTCGACAAACCGGCATCGTTGTGTTTCTCGAAAATTATTTTTGTCGGCACCGTTGACGGCGACGATGCACTGGTTGATGTGTCGGACCTAGCCGAATTTGAGATGAGCTCTCAGCACACGGCATCGTCAAGCCCCGCTTCTGCAATTGAAGGGGCCACTTTTAGCAACAATATACACAGTGAAAAAGAAGTGAACCCCTGGTGGCAGGCGACATTTCCTGAAAATGTGCAGGTTGAGCGGATTTATCTATACCGGCGTAGTGACTGGGCTATCATTCACGAGCAACATCTCCGTGTCATTGGTGTGTCGCAAGAAGGTGAAGAGACGGTTCTTTATTACCCTGAAGGTGCCGCACTGGGCCGGCCACAAACTATAAGTGCCATTGGTATCGCAGCGAATGCTCTAGAGGCCCGCCGTAGGGAATTGAACGGGGATTTGTTGATAAAATATGACGCCCTGATATCCGATGCCCTGTCAGATATTGCCGCGTGGATGAAGCAGTCGGATGACACAGATAAACGACCTTCGATTTCCAGCAAAGATCGATCCAGTGCGGCTGGAAAAATTTTGCAGGCTTTGTCGTTGACGCTGGGCGGAGCAAAAGACTTTGGAACGACCCCGGAGGAAGGATTGGAGATCAATCTTTCAGGTGTCGATGCGCGACACATAAGGCTTCGGACATTTGGAGAAACCCCTTTCGGTTTTGGTGGGCTTGAAGTTTACTCAGGCGAGACCAGCCAGCCAGTAAAGACTTTCAACAAGGCCGATTTGAAATTTCGCTACAACTACCCTGGATTCCACCACAACGAATCATTTTCTGTGGACTTGTACGCAAATATTCAGTCGCGGCGAGTGGATATCGGAGAACAACACTCCATCAGCAAACTACGAATATGGAATGTTAATCAACAGCATGCCGCCAATACATTGTTTCTAGAAGTTGCTGTGCGTGACAACGACAAACAGGGTTGGCGCCTTGTTTATGATCATGGCTCAGCTTATCGCCAAACTTGTGCGGCTTTGACATTGGTTAATTATCTTTTTCGCGGCGACTGGACCCCAGTGCAAGCGCAGTTGATCAGCAAACTGTTTGCTCAGTACCGCCGCAAGCGATTGATGGGGCCACTTGCCCGTTTGGTTAGGCACCGCGAGCACTTGAATTCAGCGGTGTTTAGGGGCGCAGACGAGATATGGCCGCTAACCAAACACGCAGCGCCATTGCGCTTGGGTAAGCACGGGTTGCGCGTACCTATTGGGTACCGCGACGAAAAAACCGTTATGGGTCATCTGGTGGAGATGCGGGACAAAGTTCGGGCGCTGGGTCACAAGCCGTTGTTCATGTACGGGACGCTTTTGGGAGCTATTCGGGAAAAAGACTTTATCCCCCATGACGATGATGTTGATTTGGCCGTCATTATGACAGGTGTTGGGCCGGAGAACGTCAATGAAGAATGTGACAAGTTTATTGAATTGCTGAACGAGAACGGTGTGGTGGCAAACCGTGGCGCGAGACATTCGCCGCTCATTCACTGCCACCGTGGCCCCGTTACGTATGACATATTTGTCCTTGGGCATGTTGGCGACACAGTTTATTGGCCCCATACGGCGCTTAAAGTCGTGCCGGAGCGTGCAGATATTTTCCTGCCAATTGGTGAAGTTGAGTTCAAGGGTGAAGTTTTTGACGCGCCCGCAGACCCCGAGGCTGTTTGTAAGGCGCGATACGGTGACGACTGGCACATTCCAAATCCGGCGTTTGAGTGGTAAATTTTTCTAAAATAGAACGTCTTTTCTTTCTTTTAGAAAAAATAATTTCACTTTTGGCTTTCACTTGCGCTAGATCGCTCCCATCTCTAAAAAATAACCAGTTCGGGTGCTTTTTCTGATGCAGTATGCAGGGGCACGATAATCGATAAAACGGATTCAATGCTCCATGACGAAAACGCTGACCCACTTGAAACGGCTTGAGGCCGAAAGCATACAGATTATGCGCGAGGTTGCCGCCGAAGCGGAAAACCCGGTAATGCTCTATTCTGTTGGCAAAGACAGCGCGGTGATGCTGCATCTGGCGATGAAAGCTTTTTACCCGTCGAACCCGCCGTTTCCGGTTATGCATGTGGACACCACCTGGAAGTTCCGCGAGATGATTGAATTTCGCGACAATCACACAAAAAACCTGGGCCTTGACCTGATCGTACATATCAACGAAGACGGCGTGAAAGAAGGCATTGGCCCTTTCACCCATGGCAGCCAGGTTCATACCGATGTGATGAAAACCCAGGGACTGAAGCAAGCGCTCGATAAATATGGTTTTGATGCCGCTTTTGGCGGCGCGCGGCGCGACGAAGAAAAGTCTCGCGCAAAAGAGCGCATCTTTTCATTCCGCTCGGCCCAACATCGGTGGGACCCAAAAAACCAACGCCCCGAACTATGGAACCTGTATAACACCCGCAAAAACAAAGGCGAGAGCATCCGTGTGTTCCCGATCTCCAACTGGACCGAGCTGGACATCTGGCAGTACATCCATCTGGAGGATATTCCCATCCCGTCGCTGTACTTGTCGAAAAAGCGCCCAGTGGTGGAGCGAGACGGCCAGCTGTTTATGGTTGACGACGAACGCATGCCCTTGGAGCCGGGCGAAGTGCCGATGATGAAATCTGTTCGTTTCCGCACGCTTGGCTGCTACCCGCTTACCGGTGCAGTGGAGAGCGAAGCTGACACCCTTGAGGATGTCATTCAGGAAATGCTGCTGACCACATCCAGTGAGCGTCAGGGGCGTGTGATTGACCATGATGCCGCCGCCTCAATGGAAAAGAAAAAACAAGAGGGGTATTTTTAATGTCCCACCAGTCAGATCTTATAGCAGAAGACATTTCAGCTTACCTGAAGGCACAGGAAGAAAAATCCATGCTGCGCTTCATCACCTGCGGCAGCGTTGATGACGGCAAGTCCACCCTCATTGGGCGACTGCTATATGACAGCAAGCTGATATTTGAAGACCAGCTCAATGCGCTGGAGGCCGACAGCAAGCGTCTTGGCACTCAGGGACAGGAAATTGATTTCGCGTTGCTGGTGGATGGCTTAGCGGCCGAGCGGGAGCAGGGCATCACCATTGATGTGGCCTACCGTTTCTTCTCCACCGACAAACGCAAGTTCATTGTCGCTGACACGCCCGGCCACGAGCAATATACCCGTAACATGGCAACGGGTGCCTCGACGGCTGATGTGGCCATTATGTTGATTGATGCACGCAAGGGCATGCTCACACAGACACGGCGCCACAGCTTCATTTGTTCGCTTTTGGGCATCAAGCGTATCGTGCTAGCAGTCAATAAAATGGATTTGGTCGACTATAGCGAGCAGATTGTCATCGATATTGAGGAAGAATACCGCGAGTTCGCCAAAGACTTTGACTTCACCGAAATCACTTCCATTCCGCTGTCTGCCCTTAAGGGCGACAATATCCTTGAGGCATCTGAAAATACGTCTTGGTACACGGGGCCTTCGCTACTGCATTATCTGGAAAATGTGCAAGTGGGTGATGCGCGCCAAGCTGCCGATTTTAGGCTACCGGTGCAGTGGGTGAACCGCCCCAATCTGGATTTCCGGGGCTTCTCCGGCACGGTTGCTGCGGGTACCATCAAGGTTGGTGACCGGGTAAAGGCGTTGCCGTCCGCGCAGGAAAGCACAGTAAAGTCCATTGTGACTTTTGACGGCGATCTGGACGAAGCGGTGGCTGGCGAAGCCATTACGCTGACGCTGACCGACGAGATTGATATTTCCCGCGGTGACATCATCGCAGGCAAAGACAACCCGCCGGAAGTGGCCGACCAGTTTGAAGCCAAAATTATCTGGATGCACGACGAGCCCATGCTGCCAGGCCGGCCTTACTTGTTTAAAACCGCCAACAAAACCATCCCCGGTTTGATTACCGACCTGAAGCACAAGGTGAATGTAAACACCATGGAGCAAACGGCTGCGAAAAACCTGGCGCTGAACGAGATCGGTATTTGCAACATCGGCCTCGATAGTCGAATTGCTTTTGATGCCTACGGCGATAACCGAGACACCGGCGCTTTCATCATCATTGACCGCATTTCCAACACCACAGTCGGCGTCGGCATGATTGATTTTGCCCTTCGCCGTGCCTCCAACATTCATTGGCAGGCGCTTGATGTCGACAAAGCCGCCCGGGCAGAAATGAAGCTGCAAAAACCCGCCATGCTGTGGTTCACTGGCCTGTCGGGTTCAGGCAAATCCACCATTGCCAATATCGTTGAAAAGCGCCTGTTCGCGCGTGGCCGTCACACTTATATTCTGGACGGTGACAATGTGCGCCACGGCCTGAACCAGGACCTTGGCTTTACCGACGCTGATCGGGTGGAAAACATCCGCCGGGTGGGCGAAGTTGCCAAACTGATGGTCGATAGCGGCCTGATGGTAATGACCAGCTTCATCAGCCCCTTCCGGGCCGAGCGCCGCATGGTGAATGACCTGATGGAAGATGGTGAATTTGTTGAAGTCTATGTGGATACCCCGTTTGAGGTGTGCGCCGAGCGCGACCCTAAAGGCCTTTATAAGAAGGCACTAGCGGGGGAGATTAAAAACTTCACCGGTTACGATAGCCCCTACGAACCACCAGAGCGCGCCGACATTCATGTAAGCACGGACAAGTTAAGTGCTGACCAATGCGCCGATGTGATCATCGAATATCTGGAAGAAAATGGCTATTTGAATGCGCGTGGTAACGGAAACAAAGGCGGCAACGCCGATTAACCGTTCAGCAAACACTTGATGTTTTCACCAAAAAAGGCTGGGATGTTCCCGGCCTTTTTTGTTTAATTAGCGGCGTTCCAGTTGCTGTCGTTGTTTTCCGGCCACCCATCTGGTGTGTCACCATGGCCGAAGGACTGGAGTTTCTTCGCGGGTTTGAATAGATGAACATAAATATTTGCCGCAATGTTACAACAATAGCGAATTGAATAACCTTCTTCACTACAGGTTATTTCTGCGCGGCAATGGTCTGGCACTTTGATGATGCTAGGGTCTGGCGGGTTGGCTGGATCGGTTGGGTTTAGATAGATACCGTCAATATCAAAACCGTCTAAATTACCCTTTACTAGATCGGGTCCGTTTTCGGGTTTAAACCGGAAATTGGCGTCGATAAATTCCTGGCTGCAGCCATTAAACGTTACTTCACCGCCGAAGAAGGATTTTATACATAGTCCCATATCAACAAACTCCATTCAGTTAGGGTTTTTGATTATCTTTCCGGTGTGATGTCATCGCGGGCGACAAAAAAGCCGCAATTACGGCGATTGCCAGCAGGGTATATATTGTGGTCACAATAAACTCCTCTTTCTATGTGCTAGAACACCACACAGGTGTGGTGGAATTCTGATCGTAAATTTCCTCCAGAATATCGCCGTCTGTTAGTGTGATCATCCCGAACCCGTTTTTAATTCGCAGTGCCAACTGCGCAATTAAATTGCTGTGGTCCACCGGTGGATTTTTGGGGGTGGAGGCCCACCATGTTGCCGCATCAGCGTGCTGGGGCTGGGAGAAACCCCACGGTGTTGCCACCGGTATAGCGCTGTGGCCAACACAGCGGGCCTTGGGAGGTGTGGTTAAATTCAGTTGTTTCCATATGGGGGCGTTGTCGCTGTATACCGCCGCTAAGTGGATATGGCCCCAATACCAATAGTCGGGTGTTATGCCGCCTTTGCCGGTCACATCATCCCACAGGGTGCCAAACAGGCCGTCTGCGAAAGTGGTGATTGGGTTATGGTGGGTCATCAACATGGTTGTCATACCCTGCGCCGTCGCATAAGCGCCAAAATCCCGTAAAAACTCATATTGGTGTGGGTCTTCGTGCATAGGCCCCAGCCCGCCTTTTAGGTAGGTAACAGAAGGCGAATAAAATGCGCTGTCCAGCGCGCCGATAAGCCAGTTTTTATACTCCAGCGAGAAATAGGTTGTGCCGCCTTGGGCGGCAAACATGGGTGTGTTCAACGCGTCTTCATAAAGGCCGTAAGCACCGCCGTACATTTCGTGGTTCGAATTCAGGGTGAAAAATCGATCGGCAGGAAAGCCGGTGGTCAGCTTTGCCCACAGGTCAACCATATTGGCTTTTTCTTCTCCGGCAGGCGGCCGGTTCGCGCCGGTTCCGGCATAATAGGTGTCGCCCAAATGGATGATGTAGTCAGGGTTAAGGCTGTTGGCGGTGGTTAGCACTTCTGCCGCTTGTTGGCCGTTGCCCTCGCTGCTGGCCGGGTAGGTACCTGTACCCCAATCACCGATGATGGCAATTTTAACCGTACCGGTGGTGCCGGTATCTGCGCGTGGTGATAGCTGAATAGGGGTAAAGGGCTTTGGCCTGGCAATAAAATCGGCGGTGCCGTCTTTCCAGTTCAGGTAACGATTGACGATTGTCCATAGCCAGCCGCGATCAAATTGCTCGTATGTGTTTGTGCCAAGAACAGTGCCGTCGGAACTGGCGAGGACAATGCCCGGCAACGCGCTGGCCTTCTGCACGGCAGCAATATCGGCAGCAGAGACAATCGGCAGCGGCGCGGCCGCGATAACAGCAGGCCAGATGGCACGCAGGAAAGAGTTTGCCTGTATGGCTTCGTTAAATTCAGGCGGCAGATTGTGCATCCAATATAGGACGTAAGCCAAGTCGTTGTCTGTGTCGGCAAAGTCGAAACCATCTGCCTCGCAAGCCTCGATGCCGGACTGCGCACGTGCAGTAAGCTCGGGTGACAGAGCGGTGTTGTGCGGCTCAAGAGCTGCTGCCAATTCCAGAACGCCTTGGTGATGGCTTGCCTCCAGTACTTGCAGTAACTCCGCAGTGCGGCTGGCCCAAAGGCCCAGGTTGTCTGCAATTTCACCAATACCGCCCGCTGCCTGCTCGAATGTGACCTCGATAGATGCCCGTGTTGCCATGGCGCGTTTCCCTCCCCTGCTACGACTATTAGTAGAGTGTATTCTACATTAAGTATAGTGATTTTGAAAGATGAAGCGGCTTTGCAACCTTCTTTTGCCTACACATTTGCTTGAATGGCATTTTTTCTGCTTTTACGCTAATATAGTCCCGTGTCGGAACCAAATGGTTCCGTAATTGGGGAGGCAACAATGGATATTATCGACGCACTCAAGTCAGCTTTTCAGCAATATTTTACCTTCACAGGCCGCGCTAGTCGGGCCGAATTCTGGTTCTTCATGGCTTTTGTTATCGCTGGGCTTAGCTTGCTGCCTTTCATTGACGGCTTTCTGTTCGACGACGGACCAGTGCCCCAGGCCGGGCCGTGGGCATCATTCGGCTATACCGTGGCACACGGACCGCTGAGCGCGCTGTTCGGGCTGGCGGTTCTTATGCCGTGGCTGTCTGTCAGCACCCGCCGTCTGCACGATGTTGGCCGCCCCGGCTGGTGGATATATTTTGGTTTCATTCCGCCGTTTGGTTGGATGTTTATGATGGTATGGCTGACCCGCGAGGGCGTTGTCGGAGACAATGAGTATGGTCCTGATCCGCTGGCCGCCATGGGCGTCGAGGGCCACGTTTGACCTAACTCCAGGCGACTATTCCACCAAAAACTTCTTATTGTTGGCTTGACGCTTTTGTTTGCCTTGTGCACTGTTGCGCCAGCAAATCATTGATGGGGCATGCGATGAATTTCGAAGAAGCGATTAAGTCCGGCTTTACCGGCTATTTCAAATTTGAGGGACGGGCTTGCCGGTCTGAGTTTTGGTTTTGGAATCTTTTTGTTTTTCTCGGGATCGTCGTCGCTGCGACGCTTGATGGTTTTATGGGAGTTGGGGGACTGGACGGTACCGGACCGATTGAGGGTTTTTTTAGCCTTGCGACATTCATTCCAGGCATTTCTGTCACTGTGCGCAGACTTCATGACGTAGAGCGGTCTGGTTGGTGGTATTGGCTTATTTTTGTCATAATAATTGGTTGGATTGTCCTGCTATATTGGTTGGTTACCAAAGGTACTGACGGTGCCAACGAATACGGCGAAGACCCGCTGGATGATGATGGCGCCGCAGTTGCAGATGTTTTCGAATAACCGGCGCTGTTCGCCTCCAGTTATCCTGTACGCTGCTCCGTTAATCGACTTTCCGGGTGACACTGAGCGTGCCACCCGTTAAGGCTGGTGCTTGTTTAAAGTAAAGGCATCTGGGGAGGTGCCTTCGTACCAGTGTATAATCAGGGGGCCGCTTCATGGCGCAAGACGAAAACACCAACACAGGTGATATCCGAACAAATTCAGCCAAAGATGTTGAACAGCTAGGCACCTTCGCGGCAATCGGCAGCCTTAGCTATGTTTTTTGGATATGCGGCGGCATGGAAATGGTCGAGCGGCTTGCCTACTACGGGGTTTATTCGCTGTCAACGCTGTACGGCACCGATGCGGCCATCAACGGCGGGCTTGGTATTACCAGCGGCGAGATGGGTACCATCTTCTTCTATTGGCTTATGTTGCAAGGTTTGCTTCCGGTGTTCACCGGCGGCCTATCAGACCGGTACGGTTATAAAGAAACAATCGCGCTTTCAACGGTGGTCAAAATTTGCGGCTATTTAATCATGGCCTTCTTCCCAACATTTTGGGGCTTTTTCGCCGGCGCCATTGTTCTGGCAACCGGTACAGGCATATTCAAGCCCGGCATTCAGGGCACAATCGCGCTGGCCTCAAACCGCAAGAACAGCTCGGTGGCGTGGGGCATTTTCTACCAAACCGTGAATGTCGGTGGCTTTCTCGGGCCAGTGATGGCGGGCTATTTGCGCCAGCTATCCTGGAGTTATGTTTTCATTGCCTGCGCGGCCATCATCTCGCTGAATTTCATTTTGCTGCTTACCTACAAGGAAGTTGACAAAGAGGAACGGTTAAAGCGCAACAAAAAAATCAAGTCCGGGGAAATTGTGCAGGAAAATTTGATTTCCACCAGCTGGCGCGAATTCACCAAACCAACCCTGATGTGGTACATGATTTTATTCTCAGGCTGGTGGTTCATGATGTTCTTATATTGGAACCTAGGGCCAATTTATTTCCGCGACTGGGTAGACACGAGCGTGCTGGTGCAAACCTTCTGGGGCGACGGCACGCCGGGCGAGTTTGCCAAACGTTTTTGGGTGATGAACCTTGAGGGCACCCGCATAATGCCTGAAGGCCTGATCAACATAAATTCGATCATGATTATGCTGTTTTGCTTTGCCGTGGCGGGCTACAGCGCCAAGTTAAAGGCAGCCAACTCTATGGCGATCGGCACGCTGTTCGCGGTTTCCGCCTTTCTGCTGATTGGCGGCAGCAACTTCGCATGGCTGATGGTGCTCGCCATTGTCATGTTCTCTATCGGTGAAATGCTGGCCAGCCCCAAAAGCCTTGAGTTTTTGGGGAATATCGCACCTGACGACAAAAAGGCCATGTATTTGGGTTTTTACAATCTACCCTTTGCAATCGGATCGGCGGTTGGTGGTTTGGTAGGATTGCATTTTTACGGCAAATATGCCGCCAAAGAAACAGTTTCACGTGAAGCACTAGAACAAGCCGGGATGGCGTCATCCGATATTGCTGCTATCCCTGTTGGTGAGGCGTTTGACCGACTGGTCATTTTCACTGGCCAGGCACCGGAGGTGCTGACCAATCAGCTGTATATTGATCACAATGTGGGCACCGTATTTTTTGCCTTCTCAACGCTGGGTATCCTCGCTGCTGCGGGCCTGTATATATATGGTCGCTGGACATACAAGCAAACGGAACAGACTGTCGTGGCTGAGGCGGCCTAAGCAGCCTTGGTGATTGGCGCGGTGTCTTCGTTCTCGGCTAGAGAACGCAACACGTCGTCCAGCGCAGTCGCAAGCGGCGTTGGTTTGAAGCCGGGCAGGGCGCAGCGGGTGTATGATTTTCTGGCTGGCGCGCTGGCAAATGCTTTTTCGTGATGGTGTTATTTTCAATAGAGCTGACTTTGGTCCTTGGTTTATTGTGCTCTGTCCCTCGGGGGTTTATCAATCTTGGCGTCTTGGGTATCAGCCACTAACTTATGTTTAGTCGGAAACTTTGTGAATCGGCCCGGCTGGAAGCTAACGAGTAATTATCAATGTCAATTTCTGGCGAGACACAATCTATTAAGCGGTTTGCCCCGCTAGCTTACGGCGCGTTGCTGTTTTGGCTCGCGTTGGTGTTTATTTATGTGTCCGCTGCGATTGTCGATGCCTCGCGCTCAGGTAGAGACTATTCTGAACTGGATATTCTAATAAGTTTTGTCGCTGGTTTGTTGCAGTGGTTGGTCTTGACGCCGTTGTTATTCAGATTTTTTGCGTCGCCGAAGTTCCTGGATGCAGACAATGGCAGGCGCGCGTTGATGCTTGTTATGGTCTTTTTTGCCTCGTTTGCTGGGATATTCTTATATGTCGGCTTGTTCGCTTCTTGGGTTTGGTACGGTAAATTGTTTGCGGTCTTCACAGAAGGCAGTTTGCTCAGTTGGATCGGGGACCTGTTTCTATTCATTATCATTTCGCTGGCGGGGTATCTTGTTGGGACTCAGCGGCGCGCCCGTGCTGTTGACCGCACCGCAATGCTGCTTGAGCGTCAGCTCGCCGAGCAAAAAGCGGACCTGAATGCCCGCGAGGCGGAATTTCTTCGTGGGCGGTTAGGAAGCCATTTCGTAATGAATGCCCTGAGCAATCTGGTTGGATTGATGCGGTTGGACCGGGTGGAGCAGGCCGAGGAGGCAACCATTTTGCTGAGCGATATCCTGCGCAGCATGACGGGCGGCAGGGCGAACAATGAATGCATAAGCGTGGCAGAGTCGGTTGAGGATGCGAAGAAATATCTCGCATTCCAACAAATACGCTATCCTGACTTGAAGGTCGAGTATGACATTGCACCGGCTGTCGCTGACAAAAGTTTGCCGCGGCAGCTGTTGCAGCCACTTTTGGAAAATTCGTTCAAGCACGGTCCTAACGCCCAGAGCGCGGTCATTCAGATCGGGGCATCGCTGGCAGGAAACACAATCAAAGTCTCGGTTCGTAACAATTGTGCGGAGGAGGTCGCAGATACTGAAAGCGAAGGGGAAGGTTTGAAATTGACCAAGTTACGCCTTGAAAATGTATTTGGAGCCACATGTACCGTCGACCGGCACCAAACCGCTAAATGGCATGAAGTTGTGGTTACGCTTCCTGCGGTGGTTGCGGGGGCTGAGCAATGATGGTTAAAGCGCTTGTGCTTGATGATGAAGCGATCATCGCCGCAGACATAGCCCATCAGCTGAACGCCCGGGCTGGATGGCAAGCCAGAGCTGTAACCTCGGTTGACGAGGCGCGGACCCACCTATGCGATGATGATTATGACGTTTTATTCCTTGATATTGAAATGCCTGGCTGCGACGGTATGACCTTTGCCGCCGAGATCAAACAAGCCCATCCCGATTTGTACATTATTTTTTCCACAGCCTACCCGCAGCACGCCGCAAAGGCGTTTCGTTTGTCGGCGGTAGACTATATCGTGAAGCCATTGTCACGCAGTGTGTTGGCCGACGCTTGTGGTCGGATAGAAGAAAAGTGCACCAAACCGGCGAATGCAATCGAAAGCCCACGCTTTGTTATCAAGTCATTTGGCAAGACAGATATCGTGAATATGGATGACGTTATCGTTGGTAAGGCTGAACGCAACTATGTCGCTCTGATTTGCAGGGACCGTGAGTATTTGCACCGGGCGACCATATCGGAAATTGAGCAAGATTTGGTGCCGCTGGGTTACCTGAGGTGTCATCGATCCTATATTATTAAGAAAAATCAGGTTAAAACGCTGGTGCGGAAAAACGGTGTATTGAGCCAGTTGCGCCTGGATGGTGGCCACGATGTGCCAGTTGGAGCCAATTACCGGGCCACTGTTCAGGCTAGCCTTTTGCAAGCCAGCCTTCTGTAAAAATAGCGACAGCACCCAGTATCCGTTTCTGTTGGTGCTGCCGGTCCCCCTACTCTCATGATTAGTCACAAACCGCTGCTTCGCGGCTTCATTTATCGCGCTCGAACCGTTCAAATGCCTTATGGAACAGCCTACAGCGAGAGATGATATTATGATGAAACTATATGCAGCCTTAGCCGTTGTTCCCGCCTTATTTCTAACCAGTGCCGCAACCTCGCAAGAGACTTACGACGCCTGTGTTGGCAAATTCACCTTCGTCGAATCGGGCGCCACTTATGAGGATTTCGATTTTTGGGTCGGGGAGTGGCAAGTGGTGGCGACAGAAAGCGGAGATCTGCGCGGTTATGATAAAATCGAAATGATCCATAGTGGCTGTGTGCTGAAGCAAGAATGGCATCAGATGGATGATCTCTTTTCAAGCGCAGAGGCCCCTGTGAGGATTCGGGGCACCAGCCTGACAGGTATCGATGCGAAGGGCCGGTGGCGGCAGCTCTGGACCGATAATTCTGGCAGTAATATACTGCTTACTGGAGGGATGGACGAAAAGGGGGTCATGACGCTCAAGTCGGATTGGATAGAAGTAACCACCCAAACAGGCGAAAAGGTGAGAGTGCGTAATATTTGGCATTGGGCTCCTCAGGACGATGGCACAATACACAATTGGGGCGAGCAGCAGCGGGATTCCGAAACCGGGCCGACCACAAAATATTACGACATAACCTATCACCGAAGCGTAAAGGGCGGGCTTGCTTTTGGCTTGCGGACACCCAAACCGGAATAGGGGCTTGGCTCTCTAATTCGAACTGCTACCCTAATGTTAAAGCAGTTCGCGTTGGCCCAACCTGTTATTGGTCCAAAGCCCTAGCGGGTTCGGGATTCATGCCCCTTCGGGTTGGGCCAATCGCACCACCCTGACAGGTAGCAGTATTGGCGCTGGTTTTCTGGGCTTGATTTGCCGGGACCAAAATACAGTTGCGATATTGGCGTTGCGGGCTAGCATACGAGAAATTAGCCCATATGTTGGTGGGCCTTGGGCAAAAAGCGAAACGGGCACCTACTGCGTGACATCGGAACAACCAAATATCCTTTTACTACAAGGACCGCTCGGCCCTTTTTTTGCTGACTTGTCCGCCGCATTGCAAGGCATGGGTGCGGTTACGCACCGGATTTGCTTTAATCGGGGTGACCGTCATTTTGCCGACGCTGATCATGTGGTTGATTTTGATACGCCTATTGCTCAGTGGCAGCAGTGGTTTGAGGCTTATTTGGCCAAAAACCACATTGACGGTGTGTGTTGTTACGGCGATTGCCGATCTTATCACACTAGGGCGCAAGAGGTGTGCAGGCAGGCGGGCGTGAAATTCTGGGCGCTGGAAGAAGGTTATGTCAGGCCTGGTTTCGTGACCATGGAGATGGGGGGGAACAACGCCAACAGTCCCTTTCCAGCGAATTTTAAAGCTGATAATATAGACAGTGGTATCATGCCAGAACCCGCTTCTATTCCTGACCATTTCAGGTTTCAGTTCTGGTTCGCCTTTCTTTATTACGCGGTGAAAGACTGGAAGTTGGGTGGTTTCTCGCACTATGTGCATCACCGTAAGGGTAATAGTGTTTTGGAAATGTTGGCGTGGCTGCGCGGTTTTTTTCGCAAACAATTGATCACTGGTTGGCGTGAGGCTGGTTTGGCCGCGCGGCTGGTTTCCGTGCACGATGGCAAGATATTTGTTGTGCCACTGCAGGTTGCAGCGGATATGCAGATTATCTGCCACTCAAATTATGATGATGTGCGGCAATTTATCGAAGAAACCATCCAGTCGTTCGCCGATCATGCCCCCAACGACGCTCATTTACTGATTAAACACCACCCCATGGACCGCGGCTTCCAGCACTACGGCACCTATGTCAGGCAACTGTCAAAGGCGACGGGGTGTCACGGCCGGGTAACCTACGCATTTGATCTTGATCTCGAGCAGGTCTTCGCCCATGCGGCTGGCTGTGTGACGGTTAATTCCACTGTTGGACTCCAGGCGCTTGAGCAGGGCGTCCCAACCATAATGCGTGGCCAATCCATGGCCCGTACAGCGGGGTTGACCGCCAAGGATGATTTGGGTGAATTTTGGAAAAACCCGGGATCTGTTAACAAGCCTGCCGTTTCGGCCTTCAAACAAAAATTGGTTTCAGCAACGCAGGTTCCTGGTTCATTTTACCGGGACAGACATATAGCGGCGGAGGGCTGCGCCTGCAAAGTCCTTCATGATATCGACTAGCTAAACCAAGGTGCAAGTGCACCAGATAGTTTTTCAAAATGTGACAAATTTGCGACTATTTTGACGGCATGGCATTGTCGTGATAAAAATCATAAATAATTCAAAGACTTATGGCGCCCAAGCTAGGCCTCCACGCAGTTGACGCCTGCGTCTGCATTCTTTAATGATGGTGATGTCCTCATTCGAAGGTTTTTGAAGGGAATGATTGTAGCAGTTGAAACGTTGTTATTGTAGGTGCGGCTGGTTTGTCATCTAAATAGGACGTTGGTCAGTTGAATTGTCGGTTCATCTTTTGTTCATAATGTGGGGTCGATAAGGGGTCACAATTTAGACAGAATTAACTCAAATGATACTGGTTGGTTGAGTATAAACAATGGCTATGATAGCTTGCGCAAAATTTTGAGCCTGAGCGAATAAAATATCGGGGAAGCTGGTAATTAGTGTTCGTAAACAGAACGTTATGCTGGCAAACAGGTTGAACAGATAAATAAACTATCGGGGAATTTTATGAAAAGCTCTACGGATGAAGGTGGAACACCGGAGAATATTCTGGAACTGCCGAGCAGCCTGAAGGCGGATCTTAGCGAAACACTTACCGATATTGGGCAGAGTTTCCTCAAGCAGGGTCAGGCGCTGGAGCGTCTGTCACAAACATACGATGAAGACAGCTACCGTAGAGCGATTATGTTGGCGCTGCAAACCACCGGGCACCTTATTGTAATTGGCATGGGTAAGTCTGGACATGTGGCGCGGAAAATTTCTGCAACCCTGGCATCGACCGGTACACCGAGCTTTTTCCTTCATCCTGCAGAAGCGTCACACGGCGACCTGGGCATGGTTACCGCAGGTGACACCCTATTGTTGATCTCCTATTCAGGCGAAACTCAGGAAATTGTGCAGCTGCTGCCGGCTTTGAAAGCTTTTGGTAACCGGATTATTGCCATTACGGGCGCCAAATCATCGACAATTGGCCGAACAGCAGACGTGGTGCTGGAAATTCCTGTCGCAGAAGAAGTTTGTCCGATTAATTTGGCACCGACAACCTCGATTGTTCAAACAATAGCAATTGGTGATGCACTTGCTATGTCCTTGATGACATTGCGAGATTTTCACGCTCAGGACTTTGCGCGCTATCATCCTGGGGGATCCCTTGGGCGCCGCTTGCTGATGAAAGTGGAAGACCTGATGCATACCGTATCCGTGCCGGTTGTTGTACCTAATATGGTTTTGCTGGAACTTGCGGCAGAAATGGCGGGTGGCCCTGCCGGTATCGCTGTCGTTGTCGATCCCAGCTCCAAGCCAATTGGCATTGTAACCAAGGGACAGCTGGGCGTTGCGCTTAGGGTAACGCGCCGCGTGCGGGAAGTGACAGCTCAGCAATGTATGAGCAAGGAATTTTCGGTCATTCAACATGATGTGATAATTGATGAAGCAGAAACCATGATGCGCTCAGACGAAGTGAAGTTTCTGGTTGCTGTTGATAAAGGCGGTAAATTCGCCGGTGTCTACAAGCACGACGAAGTGTAAATTCTAACTTAGACGAGCAACATCGTAACTTGCTGTTTCACAAAACAATTGCTAAGTCTTCGCCCTCAGTATTTTGAGGGCGTTTTGCTGTCATGAAAGCTCGGTCGGCATTTTCGATACAACGAGATGTAGTGTTTGCGATTTTTGTTCGTGAGATGATCACTCGTTTTTCCACCTATACACTCGGTAATATCTGGCTGGTGTTGGAGCCATTGCTGATGATGGTTTTGTTCATGGTGATTTTTGGCGCGCGCGGCCGGGGCGCATATGGTTTTGTTGAAGCGCCGGTCTTTATTTTTGCTGCGTTCCTGCCTTTTCGTCTTCTGTGGTCTGCGACAATGCGCCAGTCTGCCAGTGCCCGCGGCGGTGCGAAAGGGTTGTTGGAATACCGTCAGGTAAGGTTGTTTGATGTATTTATGGCCCGCACTTTCATCGAAGGCGGCCTTTTTGTGGTTGTGGGTATTATATTGGCGCTTGGCTTGATGTGGTTGGACTATGATCCATGGCCGGATGATATTCTTCTCGCGCTTGGTTATTGCGCTGTTCTTTGGATATTGGCTTCGTCTTTTGGCATGTTGGCCTGTATGGTCGGCAGTATTGCGCGCGAAGTTGAAAAACTTTTGTCGATGCTAACAATGCCGATAATGTTTATGTCTGCAGTGTTTTTCCCCATGAGTATTGTGCCACAACAATATTGGGTTTATCTGACATGGAATCCCATTATGCATGCCATGGAGTTGATCCGTGAAGCATGGTTTGGCAGCTACATCAGTCCGGTTGCGGATTTCAATTATTTGTTTGCGGTGACGCTTATTCTCTTGGCTTTTGCCTTGTCTTCTTATCGCCTTACCTGGCGGAGGATTGTTGCCAGATGATCCGTTTTTCGAATGTTAGCAAATATTTCCCAACCCGATTTGGGCCAAAATACGTGCTTAAAAACCTGAATCTGGAAATACCTGATGATCGCGATATTGCGATATTGGGGACCAACGGCGCGGGTAAATCCACTTTGCTTCGGTTGGTAGGGGGGATTGATTTTCCTTCTGAAGGAAAGATTATTTCTGATCGGTTTATTTCATGGCCATTGGCGCTTTCCAGCGGATTGCAGTCTTCTTTGACTGGGCGGGAAAATGTACGATTCATTTGTCGCATTCACGGTGTAAAAGCAAACCGTGAGACGGAAGAATATGTCAAAGAATTCTCTGAGCTCGGAGATAGTTTCGAGCTGCCGGTAAAGAGCTATTCTTCAGGCATGAAATCGAAATATTCCTTTGCAGTTTCAATGGGATTTGATTTCGATACCTATTTGATGGACGAGATCATGTCGGTGGGCGATGCGGGGTTTAAAAAGAAATGCGAAAGCGCCATTAGCAACAAGCGTGCATCGGCCAACATTATATTGGTGTCGCACAATATGAATCTAATACGGCGTCAATGTAATGCCGCAATTTTGCTTGCATATGGCCGGGCGGACTTCTACGAAAGTGTGGATCAGGCAATTTTCCGCTATCAGAGCCTTTGAATAGTGGACATTGTGACGGGGTTATATGAAACAAACATTGGCTAAATTCAGGGCGGCGGTTGCAGACCGAATGCCTGGAAGTTCGGTTGCAGGTGCTTATAAAGTGGCTGTGGGCACTAGAGCACGCCTGATTAGTTACCGCTGGGTGCTCGCGATTTTTGGTGTGTTCGTTCTTTATAATGCGCTTTGGGTTTCTAGCCGATATGTCACTGTAACCAGTGTCTACGTGAAGTCTACCAACGAAAATACGTCTATTTTACCAACCATTCCACTGGTGCCTGGCGGTTTGGGGGGCGCGTCTCAGGACGCTTTGTTGCTGAGAAATTATATTCATTCCGCTGATATGTTGACTGCGCTAGATACAAAGCTTGATCTGCGTAGTCATTATTCCAGCCGTGATTGGGACTATTTCTCACGAATGGCTAATGGTATCCCCGAAGAGGGTTTCCTAGGCTTTTTCCGCGAGCATTTATCAGTGTCGATCGAAGCTGAATCGAATATTTTGACCATACGGAGCCAAGCATTTAACCCTGAGTTCTCACAGTTGATTGCCGATGAGGTTCTGCAGCAAGCTGAAGCCTATATCAATGGCGTAAGTCAGAAAATTGCGCTGCAAGAGATTGCCTTTGTCGAGAGGGAATTGGACAGGGCGCGCGAGGCTGTCAGTCAAACTAGGGGTGCTGTGTTGGCATTTCAAACAGAAAACGAGCTGCTGGATCCGGTTGCTACCGGTGCCGCTGTGCAAGAAGTGGTCAATATTATGGAAGGCGAACTGGTTCGCCTTGAAGCCGAGGAGAAGGTGCTGACAAGCTATCTTCAGGGTGACGCCGCAGAACTGGTATCGGTACGAGACCGGATTAATGGTATTCGTACCCAGCTGGAACAGGAACGCAATAAATTTGCCGGGCAGGGTAGCCAGTCAATCAATCAGGTTAATGCCCGCTTTGAAGAGCTGCGTCAGTCATTTGAATTCGCCACTGATATCTATAAAGGCACCTTGCAAACACTTGAGCAAGCACGAGTGGAAAGCTACCGTAAACTGAAACATCTGGTGGTTGTTCAGTCGCCGCAAATACCTGATTCTGCTATATTGCCGCGCAAGTTCTATAACCTTGTGACGCTTTTTGTTATTCTCAATCTAATTTATGGAATCGCCGCGATGGTCATTGCGACAATCCGGGAGCACAGAGATGTCTAAGTTATTTGGGGTGTCTAACCTATTTGGCATGTTGGAAACGACCATGAAAAACCTGTGCGAAATCTTCATCAAAAGCTTGATGATCCTGTCACTGTCGACTGGCATGAGTGTTTCATCATACGGCCAGGCCGCGCCTATTGCACAAGACGGGGAACCTGCGAATGCCAAGGCGAACCCCACTGTGCCGACGCACCGGGCCTTCGGCGCATCTATTTTTGGTGGCGAGTTCGCCAACCAGTCGTTTGTCGGCTTTAACCCCAGTTACGAAATATCAGTCGGAGACAAGATATCGTTGCAGATGTGGGGCGGGTTTGAATTTGCAGGCGATGTGTCGGTAGATGCTCAGGGTAATATTTTTATCCCTAAAGTCGGGCCTGTCGCTGTTCAGGGCGTTAGAAACCAGGATCTGAATCAGGTGGTTGCTGACGCAGTTGGCACCGTTTTCCGCAAAAATGTTGGTGTTTACGCAAGCCTTGGAGGCGCGGAACCGGTAAAGGTTTTTGTCACCGGTTTTGTAAAGCAAGCTGGATTGTTCGCAGGTCATTCGTCAGATTCTGTTTTGTTTTTTCTTGATGCTGCAGGTGGAATTGACCCTCTTCGTGGCTCGTTCCTTGATGTAAAAGTTCTGCGGGCCGGCCGGGAAATTCAATCGGTAAACCTATATGACTTTATCCTGACCGGGGCCTTGCCATCGTTCCAAATCGCCGATGGTGATACCATTGTTGTGCGACCTGTTTTGTCGAGGGCAGCGGTTCTTGGTGATGTGGAAAACCAAAACGCATTCGAGTTCGCTGCAGCGGAAATTACGGCTGCAGAGCTGCTGAATCTTGCGCGACCAAAACCGCAGGCGACCCACGTGCGTATCAGCCGCAATAACCGGATCAAAACCGAGGTCGATTATATCGCAATTGACGCTGTTCCGGGAGAAGTAATTTACCCTGGCGATGTGCTGGAAGTTGTCTCTGACAAGCTTCAGGGTACAATTTCTGTGCGGGTTGAAGGGGAGCATAATAGCGCGCAGGAATTCATCATGGATTACGGCGCGACGCTGGGCCAGCTACTGTCGAAAGTGCGCTTCGGGCCCAATGCTCAACGCGACGCCGTGCAATTGCTACGCACCAGCGTTAAGGAGCGACAAAAGGAAACCCTTGATGCCCAACTGCGTGCACTGGAAGCCAGTGTTTTGACTGCTCGGTCCAAAACCTCTGCCGAAGCGGAATTGCGTCAGCGCGAAGCCGAGCTTATCCTTCAGTGGGTGGAGCGGGCACGTAACGTGGAACCCAAGGGTCAGGTATCGCTGGGCAGCGCGTCGTCCGTCGATGAAATTCTACTGGAGCAGGGCGATATTATTCGTATTCCAAGAACCAGTAATCTGGTGATGGTGCACGGCGATGTCTTGTTTCCGAGTGCGATGGCCTTCCAAGCTGGCAGCAGCATTGAAAATTACATTGAGCAGGCTGGCGGCTTTACCCAAAGCCGCAGCGCGTCGAATGTGTTGATTTTGCACCGCGATGGCAGCTTTGATAAAGTGGGCAAGCGGCAACTTAGCGGTAAAAGAGCAATTGCTTTGTATCCGGGCGATGAAATTTTCGTATTGCCGCGGGTTCAAACCAAGAGCTTCCAGCTTGCACAGGATATTATCACGATCTTCTACCAGCTAGCCTTGTCAGCAGGTGTGGTTCTGCGCCTGTAATGGCATAGGAGCGCGAACAGATCCATGTACCGAAAAGCTAGAAAACTTTACCGCGATCCGCTCGCTTTTTTTCTTGATTCAAACAAACCGCCGCTGCGGTCTGTTGGACAGCATATGTTCAAGCGCCAAACCCGCCGATTCCGAGCGATCGGGGATATGCATAGCGATGTGAAAATTTCGGTGGTGATGACCGCCCATAATACCGGTCATTTGGTCGAAGCGGCGGTGCGGTCGGTATTAAGTCAAAGCCATCCTAATTTGGAATTGTTGGTGATAGACGACGCTTCGAGCGACGACACAGTTCGGCGGTTAATGAATATCAAATATGATGATCCAAGGCTGAAGATATTCGCTTCGCCAACCAACCACGGCACATATTGGTCGAAAAACTGGGGGATAAAGCACGCCACTGGCGACTATGTGGCGACCCATGACAGCGACGACACATCTGACCCTGACCGATTGATGATGCAATTAGGTGCGCTAAAAGCCAACCCCAGAGCGGTTGCCTGCACTGCGCGTTGGCGACGGATTAACGACGCTGGCGACGAGCTGGAAATTGACGGAAAGAGCGAACGGATGGCTGCAATAAGCCTGATGTTCGACCGCAGGAAAGTGCTGGAAAAAACCGGATATTTTGATTGTGTGCGCATATCGGCGGATACGGAATTTATCACCCGATTGGAACATGTTTTTGGTAAACGCAGTATTCGACACCTTAGGAACCATTTATATACCGGTTTGCTGCGTGACGATTCGTTGACGCGGGGCGAAGGGTCCGGCTTTAGCTGGCAAGCGACGGGCAACAGCTTCAGGCGCGAACTATCTGGTGACCGCGCCGATTACCACAAAGCATTCCATGCATGGCATAATGCCTTTCCGGGCAATGAAAATACGCTGAAAATTGACTTCCCGCAGAAGGAGCGGGCTATAGTTGCAGCAGAGGCAATTAGGCGGAACTGCGATGACCATGACCTGTTGCAGGTGAAGGAAGTGCTCTGAAATGACGACATCGGCGCAAGGCAATCCACTAATAGCGGCTACTGGCAGCGCTGACATCCAAGAGCAGTCGCTCAGCAGCTTGCCAAGGCTCGCGTCAATGGATCAATGGCCTCTTGCGCAAGCTGGTATCGCTGGCGGTGAAATGCTGGTGGCTGACCAGATCATTATTGATGCGCTGGGCGAAATAGCAGCCACCTTACAAATACAAATGCTGACGCCAGACGCGGTAACCCCTGATACCTTTGTTGGCGGATGCCGCGTGTTTGTGCTGCGCCTGTGCGGTGAACTTGCTTATGCACGCAGGTTGAAACAAGAATTTCCCGAGGCCGTGATTATTTCAGCTACCTACGGTGATCTGGCCAGTACGGTTGATATGGCATCACTTGCAGCCAACGGATTAGATATGACGGTGGTTATATCGTCGCCCTGCAGTGGTTCCGGGCATTTGCTTGACCTAGTGAATGCAAATAAACTGGCGGAATCGTTTGTCTCCATGAAGCCCGCAGAGGCGATGTGGGCAAAATGCCAGCATGATTTTAATATGGTGCGCTGGATTGTCTCCAAGTTGAGTGAGGCCAACATCAAGAAAAACCATCACGTTATTTTAAAACTGGATTTGAGCCTTATTGATGATTTGGACGCGCGCGGCTTGTTGTCACAGAAGAAATTCAAGTTTTTTATGACCGTAGCAGAAGCCCGGCTGGTCTATATAACCCGACGAAACAGAGCAGATCAAATCGCTTTGAGCGAAACTGGTTCGAATCCATCAGCGGCCGAGCCGGACGCTGAAGCCCTGTTGCCACTTGCAATGGCAATAATCGGCGCTGAAGCTAGATACGAAAACCTGTTTAGCGAACTGCCGTATTTTCGCACTGTTACTTTTGAAGAATTGACCGAGAGTCCGATCGAAGTCGTTAAAATGCTCAATGTTTTCTTCGACCGACACGCCCTGAGGAATATTTCAGTAACAGACCCTACGGAGCAGATGAATCATGCGCGTTGGAAAGACAGCTTTCGCAGTAAATTTAACGCCGCTGCTGTTAAGTTGTTGGCGCTATCGAAGAACGCGCAGGGGTCATACGAAACTAAAACTGAGCAATTGCTGGCAAGTAAGGGCGATTAGAAGTCTTTAAATAGCTGGTTTCTTTGCGGCTTCTGGCTGGTCAGCGTTCAAATGAATGTCACAAACGGCGACACTGGCAAACGTATCCATACCGACAGCCAGGCGCGCCTGCCCTGCAGACTGCACTCGTAAAATAGAATAGGGCCGCCATTGGATAGGTGGCACAACGCCAGAAAAAATCCAGCGGTTAAACCCTTTGCGTGCCATGTCGCCTGGCACCGGTTGATCATCTATCCACACTGTCAGTGTTTCCAGGAATTTTTTCTTGGTATAGCCACAGCCATTTATGGTTATTGTCCCGCCGCTGGTCATGTCGAGCGGCAAGAGTAACGTTCCTAAACGGCCCATCCAACGAAAAGCTGTGCCGTCCCGTCGGTGGCCCAGTTCGCTCCAGCCAGTGCCAATAAAATTGTCACCGTCGGCTAGAAAATGTGCTGATTTTGGATGAGAAACATACGCCCGTAAATCTGAATTTTCTGGTGCTGCCGCCGCTTGCGAAATGGCGCTTTCACGGTCAAACCGTTGGCGCTGAATTTCCAGTAGAGAATCGACATAGTCCACTGCAGCTTTGGGAAAACGTGGCTCGGGCGTGCGAAACCCGTCGTCTTGCCCGTCTGCATCTACCTCAATGGCGTCTATGTCTATATTCTTGCTCACAGGAAAGACCATTTCAGATCCAGGCTGTCTTGAGCAAGCCTTTTCAGCATGTCATTTTCACTATTTTCATCCGATGGCAGAATTGCAATTTTGAACAAGCCAAGCCCCTCCGCAGATACAGTAAACTGCCCGCTTTCTTGACGACTTACTATTTGGGTGGAGGATAGGTTTGTCACAACAAAAGATGTTTTGCCTGAGGTTTGAAATTCTAGATGCCCGGCACCACCGATTAATAGTAAAAATTTTAGCGCACCACGGACAGGGTCATATGACCAGTATACGCCGGTATTGGTGTCGAATGCTGAGGTAACCACTGGATTTTCTGCATTCTCGGTTGTGGTGATAAGTGGCCAACTTGCTGTTCCTTCTGAGTGCGGCGCTTGTGAGGCCCTCGCAATGGTGCACCCGAAAGTAATTGCTTCGTTGGCTCGGCGCAAGCCCGGTCGCACGTCGGCCCAGCGGCGTAATTTCCGGCCCCCGGTGTCAGCCCCCGGTGTTGTTTGTTCAGAGGTAATCAATGGCGCTTCAAATCCCATACGGTCCTGCAGTTGGGCAGCAGGCACTTGCATGAAGCTTGCTGCCGCTAGGGCAAGATCCGGGGTCATGAACCGAGGGCAGGCACCGGCGTCAAGTTCAGGATAAAAATGCTGTAAAATATGGGGAGGTGGTACCGCGCCGATCAGGGCAAATATCCCGCTTGGATGACTACCGTCTGGCGGTGATGGTTTCACGTGAAGCGTCGCCGCCGACATCTGTGGCACCGGATAGACTTTCGACAACTCTACAGGCGCTGCAGTAGCGGCTGCGCCTGTCAGGGTTGCTGCCCAGGTGCGGCATTGCTGTTCGCCGAAATCACTGGCCGTTAGCCCTTGTTCAAGCCCGGCCAACAATCCGTCGACGGTTACGATCGCAGCGACGGCGTGCAGCAGAGCAGTCGCATTGACGGGGTAGTCCAGCGCGATGTGTGCACCAAGCGGTAGTGTGATTGTCCACGGCTGCCCGGCAGTAATCAAGGGAATGTGGTTGCGCGCCGCAAAATCAAAATGCGGGCAAGCTGCTCCGTCGTGAGCATCCAGAATTGCAACGGCGGCCGACGTCAATAAGGCTTGCCTGCAGCTGGTTGAATATCGGTCTAAGAAAGTCAGTTGGAGTTGCTGCGGCAAGATGCTGGAAGCGACGCCCTGCGATACCGTTTTTTCCGTTTCCGTGTCAGCTCCGATGATCAATATTTGAAGTGGTAACTTGTCTATTAAGCGATCAGCAGTTCGGGTTTCGGCGGGCACCGTGCCTATCTGGGTTGGGTCAAATCCTGCGTCGGTTATGCGGGTTGTTTGCAGCGGACCAAGCGTTAGATGGCTGGTTGCGTTTTTCAGCAACAGATCATAGGCCGGGATTTCTTTTCCCAGGTGATTTGATGACCGGCGATGATTGATAAAAGCATCGGCAACAACCGCGCCGGGCTTGCCGTATTTTTCTGATAACCATGCGGGTAGATTTTCCGGGAAGTCTGGTGCGGTTTGCAGCCACGGCAGCGACAGTTCAAACAGCGAATCAGTGGCCGTGATTACCGCGCCGGGCGCTTCGTGCAATGTTTCAATAACCGGTAAGCTGTCACCGCCGGAACCAACGATAAACAAACGAGGCCAATTGTTCGCCTGCCCTGATTGGATGAATTGGTCGAATGGCCGCGCGATAGAGTAGGGCAGGCCGCTTTCCGGCGGAGGCGCCAAAGCATCGATCAGGCAAACAACCTCGATGTCGCACCGGGCCGCAGCCGCAGCAATTGAATGGGTCAACAGTGCCGCGTGCGACTGGGTTGGCGGCAGCGAGCCGACAATTAATATTTTGTTGGCCGCTGTCACGCCTTCAGCTCCGTGCGGGTCCGGGCTTTCCTATTGAATAGCTTGGGAAACAATGTTTGCATGGCGGCGGTTTGTTCAACCACATAGCGCTCCACAATGTCGCGTGAGGCCTGCTCGCCGTCCGCTATCGCCTGCTTGAGGTTCATATTCGCCAAAAAGTCAACAATTTGTGCGGCATCTTTCAAGCAGTGGGCCGGAAGCTGGCTGTCAATGCCCGCCATGGCATCGGAAGTCGCCACCAGTGCTCTACCAAAAGCCATGGCCTCAATGGATTTTATCTTCAGACCGGTTCCACCGATATTGGGATTGATGACAATGTCGCAAGCTTCATAAAATGCACGTGCATTGTCGACAAATCCAAGTTTCTTGAACGGGGTATCGGCCGCAGCGGTTGCACTGCAAATACTGCCAGCGAGCTTGAAGGTGAATCGGCCGAGTAGGTCGGGCCGTGTTGCCAGTGCTTCATTCATAGCGGTTAGGCTTTGTTGGTTGATAGGGTTGTCGCTGGCCATGTAGCCCACAGCAATTTTCGCGTCGTTGTTCGGCGCCTCCTGTTCTCGGTGCCCGGGCAAAAAATCAGGCTTGATGAAATGGCCAAGTGTTACTACCGGTGTATCTGTCACGGCTTGCATCAGAGCAGCTTCTTGTGACTGGATAGCGATAACCGTATCGGCGCGGTCAAATCCCTTTGCTTCTTCTTTGGTGGTGGTTGAAAACCAACTGGCAGGCAAGCCGTCTGCTTTCAGGCGTTGGTGGCGTTCGCCAAATAGGTCGTGAGTGTCAATGTATTTGGGGATGTCACGCGGGGCAGTCTCCAGCCACTGGGAAAACCATACGTAGTTGGCGATACAATAGTCGATGCACCATGTGTCTAAGATTCGGTTCGTCAGGGTAGTAACGGCATCCACATACCAGTCATCAATAAGATGATGTTTTTTGTGGGACTGTTTTCGGTCTTCGATCTGGTAAGGCGGTAAGATGTGAACATGGTCCCAGGTTTCGCGCATTTCCAATTCTTGTTTTTCAGGTAATTGTTCTAGCCCGCCGTATATATAGTGAATTTCTGCACCCTGCGCCTGCAGCGCTTTGCATAGCGCTGTGATTCGAGCGCGGTTGCCGTGATCCTGCGGGTGCGTTGGTGTGGGACTGGTGACAAGGATATGCATTTTATGCCTGGTTCATTGTCGACTAAAAATCGAACTTAATATTCGGTGCCCGACACTTGCGTTCGATCATCGTGGTTTCTTTTGTCGACAGCTTTATCTTGTACGGACCGGTTTGCACTAGGCTTTTCGCTCGCGCTTCGTCCGGTAGAGAGTTCAAGTAATGCTCTTTGCTCAATGTCTCAATTGGTGCGCGAAGGCCCGGTGAATGCTTGAGAATATCTTTTTCAATATAATCCAGTAAAGCTTGATGATCAGCTGCGGCATTGTTGTAACGGATGACGTTGAGAATTTGTCGCTTTTTTTCTACGACCCCGATGTAGTGTGCCCAAAATTTGAAGAACTCCGTCAGCATATTTTTTCGCAGGGTACAGTTTGGGTCCATATACTCTGGATCTCTATGATCTGCCATGTGGCGCATCATTGAACGAAACACCGCTTTGGGTTCCCGGTAGACACAAATATTAACTGCTTCTGGGAAGATAGCCTTGATATCTTCAACGAAATAAATATTGCGCGGCGACTTTTCTACAATAGTGGTGCAATCGCTCGGCACTGGTTTGTTGGCAAAGAAAATATGTTTGAAAATTTTATCGTGTAGGTCACGAAAATCGTCCGGTGCAAGGGGCTTCAGAGAGCCTCGCCCGTCGTATACCTCTTTATTCACGTGGGTGATATTGTCGTTGTAGGAGACCACCATCTCACGCATGTTTTTGGCAAATATCCGAAAATAGTCCTGCTCGCCTCTGGCATACACGCCGTTAAACAGACCAAATGCGCGCCCAACAAACGTGGTGCCACTTTTGGTATAGCCGCCAATGAATATCTTTTGTTGTGCGGTTCGAGCTGTTTTTGCCATAAATTTTCTCTTCACAAGATCAGGATCATTATTGGAACGTGAAGCCGGGCTGTATCAATTTAGATTTCGGCGAAACCGCCAAGTGTCTTCAATCATTGTTTTAAGGTCTGATTGCTCGGGCCGCCAGCCTAAAACATTTTGCGCCCGGCTTGCGTCCGCCACCAGGTTTGCCGGGTCGCCGGGGCGCCTTGGCTGTTGAACCACCTCGAAATCAATGCCGGTTACATGTTTGGCGGTCTCAATTACCTGTAGCACCGAGTGGCCATTGCTGGTGCCCAAATTCATGGCGTCGTAGAACCCGGCTTGGTCATCGTTTCGTGCCAACAATGAATTGACCGCTAACACATGAGCTGACGCCAAGTCGCTCACATGCACATAATCGCGGATGCAGGTACCATCGGGCGTGTCATAGTCGTTGCCGAATATTTTAATGTCGGGCCGGGCGCCGCGTGCCGCGTCCAGCACAAGCGGTATCAAATGGGTCTCGGGATCGTGCCGTTCACCCAGCCGCCCTTCCGGGTCGCTGCCTGCAGCATTAAAATATCGGAGAGCGATAGCATCCAGTTTGCCGATAGTGGCCACATCACGCAGCATACATTCAACCATCCATTTGCTGTGGCCATACGGGTTGATCGGCAGTTTGGGTAAAGTTTCCTCAAGCAGCCGTTGGTTGTCTTGCTGGCCGTACACGGCGGCGGTGGAGGAAAAAACGATTTTGCGCACGTTGCTGCGAACCATTGCCTGGATCAGGCTCAGGCTGCCTGCCACGTTATTCTTGTAAAAGGCCATCGGGTTAACGACACTTTCGCCCGCTTCAATGAAAGCTGCGAAATGGATAACCGCATCAATTTGGTTATCGGCCAGCACCTGATCAAGCAGGCCGCCGTCATGAAGGTCGCCCTCCACCAGTTTTCCGGTGATAACACTGTCCCGGTGTCCATTGCTCAGATTGTCAAAGCTGACCAACGAATGGCCAGCAGCATCCAGCGCCAGCAATGTATGAGACCCTATGAAGCCTGCGCCCCCTGCAACCAGAATATTTGCCATGAATTCCTCAATCGCAGCTAGTATGTGTTTTCAATGCACGCCCAGAAGCGCCGCCGACGGTGAATTTCTGTGACCCTAGTCGTTGCACGTTAGCTGTCAACTATTTTGAGTGCATCAAATGAATAGGAATGCGCCATGGCATTATCTTTGTTTAAGACCGTTGCAAATTCTGTAAATATTGATTAGGTGCAGCTGTTGTTCTGCAGATGTGTGGCTGGGCGAACGTTGAAATTGATAACAGGGTAAATTGATGCAGATACTTTTTATGCATAATAATTTTCCGGGGCAATATCGCCGTATATACAAATTTCTTAAACCCAAGAAGAAGGTTAAGATGTATGCGGCAACTCTGGAGACCAATCAACAGCAGTTTGAGCCGCAGCGGGTAAACTACAAGCCACACAGAGAACCCAGTGAAAAAATTCATCCAGCTTTGATTACCACAGAACAAGCTACCATACTGGGGCAGGCCGCCTACAAGGCGCTTTTGCCATCTCAAAAGAATGGGTTTCGCCCAGACGTCATAATGGCCCATTCTGGATGGGGTGCGAATATGTTTATGAAAGACCTGTTCCCCGACAGCAAATTTCTTACTTATTACGAATGGTATTATCACAGCAGCAATTCTGACGCCGATTTCTTGAGGGAAGACGCACACGACGCAAATGGCCAATTGCGAATTCGCATGAAAAACACGTCGATCCTGCAAGACATGGCGGCAATGGACTGGGGTCAATGCCCCACCAAGTTCCAACATAGCAAGCTGCCAGCTGCTTTCCGTGACCGCATCAGCGTGCTTCATGACGGTGTGGATACAGTTTTCTTCTCTCCGAATCAAAAAGCGTCCGTAACCATCGGGGATGTGACCCTAACGGCGGATGATGAGGTTATCACCTATGTGGCACGCGGTATGGAGCCTTACCGCGGATTTCCGCAATTTATCGAAATGGTTTCCAAACTTCAAAAGATACGCCCAAATCTGCATGTTGTTGTTTTGGGGAATGACAGAGTAGCGTACGGAGCGGGGCGGCGTGACGGTAAAACCTATAAAGAATGGGCGCTGGAGAAATTTGAACTAGATATGCGTCGTTTGCATATGCCGGGCCTGCAGTCCTTGGAAACTTTTCGGGATATGATGCGGATTACATCAGCTCATGTATATCTCACCGTACCTTTTGTTCTATCATGGTCGTTGATGGAGGCGATGAGTACAGGCGCGCTGATCGTTGGTTCGGACACTGATCCGGTGAAAGAGATGATAACTGATGGCCATAATGGCTTGTTGGTTGATTTTTTTGATGTTGACGCACAAGTCGCCAAGCTGTGCCACATTCTGGACACTAAGGCTGACTATCAACCGCTGCGAGACGAGGCACGCCGCACCATTTTGGGCGCATATAACACCAGGGATCTACTTCCGCGTTACTGGAAGCTAATCCAAAGTGTTGCAAACGGGTCACAAACGGCGAATGTTTAGGGTTTGATTGCATGTCAGAGCAATCTGAGTGTTGAAATCAGGGCGTTAAGATGGTGTTGTGTCTCGCAAGTGAGTTATTGATGGATATTTATTTTGAGTATCAAACTGCCTTTATGTGTAATTAAGCAGTTGACATCATTGGTACTCTCTCGGTAGTAGAGGTGTAGGGGGCTAAAAACCTTACGTTCGAGCCTCTTTATGATTTTGTTGCTCTTTCAGGAGGAAACTATGGCAACGTTTTTTGGTTCTAGTCAGAACGATATTATCCAGGGTTTTTGGTTCTAGTCAGAACGATATTATCCAGGGTACGGTCGATGATGATACTATCGATGGCGGCACTGGTGGTGACGATCAGCTTTCAGGTGGTCCCGGTAATGATGTAATTTCTGGCGGTGGCGATGGCACCCTTTCTGAGGGTGGTAACGGTGATGATACTATTACGGGCGGTACCGGTGGTAATCAGACAGTAAACGGCGGTAACGGTAATGACTCCATTACTGGTTCTTCTACAGCTACTGATTCTGACACTCTTAACGGTGATGCTGGTGATGATACGATTACTGGTGGTAGCGGTGCCGGTGCGAATGATGCGGATGACAGCATCAGTGGCGGTGACGGCAATGATAGTCTTTCTGGCGGTAACGGCGATGACACGCTTCGCGGTGACGGCGGTAATGACACATTGATTGGCGGCAACGGTAACGATATTCTTGATGGTGGTGCTAATACCGATACCATTGAGTACAGTAACCTCGAAATTGACGCGGCTGGTGATGTTGCTGGCGGTAACCTTAATGTGGCTGGTACAGACACGCTTACAGATATTGAGGTTATCAACTTTAGTAACGTTACGCTGACGGAAGGTACTGCTGTTACCTTTACATTTGGTGACACTGTTACTTCCCAAGCCGACGGCGCGCCAGATGCTTCTACGTCTACTGATCTTGATAACAACGTTCTTACGTATGATGGAACTGCTTTGGAAGGCGCTACTCCGGTTGCGCTTACTGGCGGATCTGCATATGTGATTACCGCTGTTAATGGTACGGCTGTTAGCTCGACGACGGGCGGTAGCGTTGTTACGACTCATGGTACAGTTGCTGTAGCAGCTGGTGGTGCGACATATACTTATGCGGGTAATGCATCTCTTGCCAATGAAGCATCAAATTCGACTGAAACGATCACGTTAACTGTTTCAAATGACGGTGGTGCTACAAGCCTAGAGGTAACTGTTGCTGCAACAGTCGCAGCAGACAATACATTCACTGCAACAGTTGATACAGGTCAAACATTAACTGGTGGTACTGGTAACGACACTATGACTGTTGGCGACGGCGATGACCGTCTTATTGGTAATAATGGTGATGACAGCCTTTCTGCTGGTACCGGTGCTGATACATTGAACGGCGGCGTAGGTGACGACGTTGCATTCGGTGGATCTGGAAATGATGTTTTCTTTGCGGGTTCTTCCGATGCTGGTGGCGATACCGTTGCCGGTGGTAGCGGAAATGATGTGCTCTTCGGTGGTGCAGGTAATGACTTGCTTATCGGCGCTGAAACTGACTCTGCTGGTGGTAGTTCAAATGCACTTAATTCGAACGGTGCTGATAGCCTGTTTGGTGGCGCCGGTAACGATTTGGTTGTCGTTGGGGACTACAATGGTGCCACTGCGATAAGAAGTACAACACTTGATACTGGTGGTGCCGCATTCGGTGGCTCTGGTAACGATACTATCGACGGTAGTGGTGCTGGTGACGTTCTCGGTGGTGGTACTGGTTCAGACACTGTTCGCGGTCACGAAGGTAACGACACCATCTTTGGTGGTAGCGATACTGGTGTAGATGTGATCCTCGGCGGTGCTGGTGATGACTTGATCTTCATGGGCGGCGGTGCTGAAAACACGGCTAACGTGGGTGGCGCTGGTAACGACGACATCTTTGGTGGTGCTGGTAATGATACCATCAACGAAAGCGGCGGTGCTAACGGCAATGACACTCTTTGGGGTGGCGCTGGTGATGACGTTCTTACCTCAGGTACCGATGATAGTTCACTTCGCGGTGGTGCAGGTACTGACAGTCTAACTGGTGGTACTGGTAACGATGACCTTAAGGGTAATGACGGCAACGACACGCTTATTGGTGGCGATGGTGCTAACACCCTCGACGGTGGTGCCAATGACGATAGCATCACTGGTGGCGCTGGTAACGATAGCATCGTTGGTGGCTCCGGTAAGGACACTATTGACGGTGGCCAAGGTAATGACACTATTACCGGTGGTGCCGACGCCGATACGTTCACATTCAGCGCGGCAGGTCAGACGGGTAATACCGTGATTACTGACTTTGACGTGTCCAGTGATGTTTTGAATATCAATGTTGCTGTTGGTGTTGATTTGGTTTCCAACGCTGAAGAAACCACGCAGGGCGGTGTTTCTGGTGTCTTGATCGACCTCGACGGCGGTGGAACTCTCTTCCTTCAAGGTGTGTCACTAGGTGATTTGGCTACTGCGTCTGGAACAGTGAGCTAGATCCATATTGATCAAGTTTTTAGAAGGCGGCCTGAGGGCCGCCTTTTTTTTTGTCAAAGCTGGAAATTCATCAATTTCGTTCCTGAAGAGCATGCTGATCGGATGATTTTTGTTTTCCAATCTGGCTTTTATCTTGTAAAAGCGGGTATATTTGGGCGCGCGTATTTTAGAAGGCGACTTTGATGTCACTATTGGACGACTATAAGGTTGAAGAACAAAAGCTTTTCAAAGCTATGAAATCCGTCGGCACATATTCGTTGCTTTCGGGTGTTTGCATGCTTGGCATGCCGCTTTTTATGTTCCAGGTCTACGACAATGTTCTCGTCTCTCGTAGTCTTCCGACCCTTACGGGCTTGTTTATCTTTGCTCTAATTATTCTGATTGTTTACGGAGTGTTTGACCATGTGCGCCAGATACTGGCAGCCAAAGCAGCGCTTCGTTTTGAGGCCAACATGGCTGGCCTTATTATGGCAGGTGAACTGTCACGACCATCAGATGGTATGGCACAAACTGTGCGAGATTTGGGTGCGATGCGCCAGGTGCTTGCCTCACCGCCGTTGTATGCTTTGTTTGATTTGGCTTTGACGCCGTTTTTTCTGTTTCTTATTTTTCTTCTCCATCCGGTGCTTGGTCTTGTTGTGACTGGTGGCGCAGTCATTTTATTTGGTATAGGTGTATATGCAGACCGTGCAACCGCTGGCCTCAATCTGGAGCATAGTGAGGCTATGATTGCGTCACACCGCGCCCTTGAAATGCACATGGGGGCGCAGGAGTATATCCGCGGCCAAGGAATGTACCGGGAAGCGGTACAGAACTGGGGAAAGCATCACGGCACGCAGCTTTCTCGCTTTACGGGTAGTTTTAACGTAACCTCCAAGTTCGCAGCAACATCCAAGTCCATGCGGCAAATCGTACAAATTCTGATGATTGGTTCTGGCGCACTTCTTGTGCTTGCAGACCTGGCGACGGCCGGGGTTATTTTTGGCACCGCAATCATCGGCGGTCGTGCGCTTGCACCTGTTGAGCAAGTTGTAGGCGGGTGGCGTGCGCTCAAAGGCGGTTGGGAGACGCGCAAGCGCCTTATTGCGCGGTTGGCTGAGCTCTCATTACCCGAAAATCGTACCAAACTTCCGCGGCCTAAGGGGGCGATTGGAATTGAGCGTATTGCTTACTCACCCGGCCCGGGTATGCCGCCTATTATCCGCGGCATAGCGCTAAATATTGATGCAGGTGAAGTCGTTGCTATCATTGGCCCTTCTGGTGCTGGCAAGTCGACGCTTGCTAAACTGTTGGTAGGTTACCTCGTGCCGAATGCTGGTAAAATTACCCTTGATGGCCAAAATTTACATGCCTGGGACCCGATTGCCCGCGGTGTCCACTTGGGTTACATGCCGCAGCAAGTTGGTTTTTTTGACGGTGCAACAGTGCGCGAAAATATTGCGCGTTTGCGCATAGATGACCCAGAAGAATGGGCCTTGGAAGCGGCGAAAACGGCTGGGGTTCATGATATTATTCTCAATATGCCGCAAGGTTATGACACTGTGATTAAGCGCGGTCAGTTTATGCCGTCGGGTGGTCAGTCTCAATTGATTGCGCTTGCGCGCGCTTTTTACGGTAACCCTGCTGTTCTAGTGCTTGATGAACCAAACGCAGCCCTTGACAGTAACGGTGAACAGTTGTTTCACCGGTCACTTCAAGTTGCCAAACAAAAGGGCATCACAACACTTGTCGTAAGCCAACGCCCCAGCGTATTACAGTTTGTCGACAAGGTAATGCTGATGACTGACGGAGTCGTTAAAGACTATGGCCCCAAAGCAAAAGTAATGGGCTCTGGCGCAGTTCAAGCGGTTAAAAGTGACAAGCCGAATAACAATGTGCAGGCGGTGAAATCTGTACCTCAAGCTGATGAAAAACCTACAGCGAGAGAGGTGTAACATGGCCGACGATATACCGAAAACAGAACAAAACAGTGCGCCCGTTACCATTGATGACAAATTCGATCGTGCTGATCTCGGTCGGTGGCATGACGATGTAAATACAGATCGACGTCAAGTTCTGAAAATGGCGCGGTACATCCTTATCTTCGTGTTTGGATTCGGCGGCATTTGGGCTGCAACAGTCCCACTGGGTGGCGCCGTTATTGCCGGCGGACGGGTGATTGCTGAGGACCGCAACCGTATCGTTCAACACTTGGAAGGCGGCATTCTTGCTGAGTTGTTGGTCCGTGAAGGCGATGACGTAGAAAAAGGGCAAATATTGGCCCGACTTGATGACACTCAGATTAACGCACAATTAGATGCAGATCTGTTACAGCGCGCAATTTTCCGCGCGCAACTTGCACGCCGCCGCGCGGAAGTAACGCTCTCAGACACTATCGATTTCCCAACAGATTTTGACCCGCGTGTGGCATCTGATCCGCGCTTGCTAGAGGGAATCGAAAGTCAAAGAGAAGAGTTTAAATCTCTTCGTGAATATGGCGCTGCGAAAGTCGATAGCCTGCGCAACGCTATCATTGGTCAGGAAAAAGACGTTGAAGGCCAAAAAGAGCTTTTGGTTGCCTACGAAAAACAGGTTGGCCTGTTTCGCGAAGAATTGACAGATTTTCTGGTTCTTCTTGAGCAGGGCCACGTTACGCAAGTTAGGGTGAATGCGACAGAACGCCAAATCGCGCAAATTGATGCTAACATTGCAAACTCGAAAATCGCCATTGAGAAATCATTCAACAATATTGAAAGCCTCAAGAACCAGATTGAACAGGAACAGCTGGCTTATCTGAACACGGCCAACAGTGCGGTCGTTGAAATTCAACAGCAATTGAATCAGCTCGGCGGTCGCATTGATCGCTTTACCGATATGGCAGTGCGCGGTTCTATTCGCTCTCCTGTCGATGGCAGAGTGTTTCAGATTGCCAAACGAGCGATTGGGGAAGTGATCAGACCCGGTGATACCTTGATGAATATTTTCCCAAATGATGACCCTTTGGCGATTGAAGCTCTGGTGCAAATCAAGGACATTGAGCGGGTTGAACAAGGGCAGGACGTGAAAGTTATTTTTCCGACAGACCGTGCAAATCGCGGTGTACCGGTTGAAGGAAAGCTGATTTATTTATCCTCTGATGCTGTTGTATCTGAAGCGAACCCTGCGGGCAATTACGTGGCCCACGTAAAACTGAACGCAGACCAGAAACAGACGAATATGCTGCCTGGCAACATGGCAGAGGTCTATATTCAAACAGAGCCCAAAACGTTCCTTCAAATTGTTACACAACCTTTCACTCGGTTTATGTTCAAATCCTTTAAAGGTTAATCTTGGCAAAGGTTAAGCAGGGCGAAAAATCCATGCAAAAACTGGTGCTAACCCGTGATGCTTTCGATCGATTTTACGGCTCGACACGATTGATCGTTATGGCTGAGGGCGTCTACAAGCCGCTCGTTAAAATAGTCCCAGCATCACTGGATATATTGTTACTGAACCGTGCGGGCAGCCTTTACACGCCGCAGGAAGATGCCCCAAAAACAGCCGCTTGCCTTGCGCCTGTTGGCGCACCTGTTGGTTTATTGGGCTTTGTTGTCGATAAAAAAATGAAAGACAGCGCAGATGCGTGGTCCAATTGGTCAGCGGCTCAAACCGGGCGCGCGACTCCACCAGTTTGGTTGATTAAGGCAGGCGATACCGTTTCCGCCCTACAATGCCTTGCAGAAGCTGCGGTGACAGACGCCGATAGCAAACGCAATGCCGCGGCGACTATTCAGACAGATTTGGCGATATTGCGCCGGGATTTTGAGCGTTCACTTATCAACCTGGAGAAAGCACGCAGAATTATTCGCGGCGCAGGATATGACACGCGCTATTCCACTATGACTGTTCCTATTGGCGAAAAATCGGTTTGCCCCAAGGGCGTCACCAGCCCGCTAGCACCTTACATATTGCGCTACGGCTTGCCCGTTGATGCGGCCGGAGTGCTGGGCATCAGCCTGCACTGCGTTGTGCCAAAGGGCGAGTTAGCAGATGGCCATTTAACTGTTTTGATAAAAAGGTCGGTAGACGCCCGGGTTTTGGGTCGTGCTCAGGTGCCATTTTCATCAGTCTCAACGGGTTGGCTGTATTTGGAACTGGAACGCGGCCTACAGCGGTCTTTCGGTGACGCGGAATTGGTGTTTGAATGGGTGGTCAACACCGAAGGGGGCGTCCCAGCGATCAGCCTAACCGACGGAGAGCCCGTTCGTTGTGGAACATTGGCGGACGGCAAGGCGGCTAACTCTAACCAACCTGATCGGGCACTGCCTGCAATGCAAATTTGGTCGGGCTTCGCGCCAGGCGACCTGGCAGATGATCGCGAGTTTCTGGGCACGCCGGTTGAAGATCGCCGTGCGGCAGTCAGGAACTTACTATCACGGGCAAAGTTGATGGCGGGCGGTAGCGCGGAGGAAGATGTCGTCAGTGTTGAAGGTACCGCGGGTTGGGTGCAAACTCATCTTCAGGCGGGTGTGCCGGTTGGCTTTGTGTTTGAACAATTGGTCCCGGCACCGGCCCGCACGCTAACAGTAACCTGCGAAACTGCTCATGCATCAGCACCTACGTGTTACTATGCGGTTGCGGTAGGTGGCTCGTTGGTTCTCAGCGAAGATTATATGGCAGGCCTGTTGGAACAGGTGAAAGTCAGCGGGGCCCCAACAGGGTTTGATGCCGATACAGGCATCTTGTGGCGAGTTGAAGCGGTTGCGCCGGGAATGCGCTGCGAAATTGAAATTGATTTGTCAGTGATCGATGACGACTTGCCTGCCCTCCAACTTGCGATGGCGGTCATTTCTACTTCGGACAAGACAGATTATGGCTGGTGCCGGTGGCACGATGTTTCGGTCAAACTGGACACAATAACTGACCATTCGGTCGTCCATGGTGCCTCGACTATGGGGCAACCGCTGATCCAGCGAATGCGCTCGGTCAAATTCCCGGAAATCGGCGAGCGGCTGGAGTTTTTGGCTGGCCGGGCAAAACTACAAGCCTTGACGGATCAGTTGGGGTTTTCCCCGATGATTATCGCTGATGACAATGGCAGTCTTCAAACTCATCCGATCAAGCAGGACATGTCTGCCGTATTATACCGCTCAGGCGCTGGTGTTGGTACAACCAGGGTTGCCTGTGATGTAGAGACGGCCCATGAGCGCGCACCCGATTTTATGTATATTTTGGCGCTGCTTGATGCTGAAACGCCTGACAAATATGAGGTCTTCAAGGCTTTCGCTGGTAATTTGATGAGCGGCGAATTCTCCTCTGCCAGAGGCTATGATACTGAATACGGGCTTCATTATACGGCGCGACGGTTATCAGCGCTGCAGGTGGAAGCCTTGTCAGTTGATCTTGATGAACCGCTTGGGGTGGAACATGACATCATTGTCGCGGCGTTATCCGTTCATGATATTATCAGCTACGGCTGGTGCCGTTGGCTGTCTTTGAGTGTGGCAACCGTAATTGATACGCACCAGCAGTTTGACCTTAAATCTGTGGACGTATAAGGAAATCGATGTCTGATTTGGCAGCAATTGGCGTTGTTATTCCCGGATACGGGCACCCTCGATTCCTCGCGGAAGCTATTCACTCCGCCTGCAACCAGCAATGCGAAGCTCCGGTAAAAGTTGTGGTTGTAGATGACGGATGCCGATTCGTTGAAACGGCGGACACCGTTGAGGCCCTGATGGCGCGCTATCCTGGGCAATTGTACTATATGCGCCAGCCAAATACCAGATTGCCCGGTGCCCGCAATGCAGGCGTGCGTTTTTTGCTGGAGCTTGAGCCTGACCTGGACGTTGTCTACTTCCTTGATGCAGACAACCGTATCGAACCATACAGTCTGGAAGCGTTTCGCGATGCGCTCGGCGATGACCCCGCTGTTGGTTGGGCTTTTCCAGATATCAGCCTCTTTGGACAAGTTTGGAATGCAGAAGGTTTTGATACCCGAGAAACCGCTCCGCGCTATAGTCGGTTGATCCATCTTGTGGGCAATATATCCGAGGCGGGGTCGATGGTACGCGCAGACGCCTTTCGCAACGACGTCTTTTACGATGAGACCATGCGAAGCGGATTTGAGGATTGGGAATTTTGGCTTAGCATGCTCGATGCTGGTTATGTGGGTGTGCCAGTTCGTCAAGCTGGCTTTTCCTACCGCCGCCGCCCTGAGAGTATGCTTGCAGGCAGTCGCCGACTGGAAGATTCGTTGATTGCCTACATGCGCGAAAAACACAAAGGCCTGTATGCGCCAAGGAACTTGCTTTCCCTCGAGCATCAGGAAGCACCGGCATTTTCGGTCATTTGCGTTGATTCGGATGATGTTTTTCTTTTTTCCGATCCATTACTTGATTTTAAGTTGCTGAAAAAAAATGATTTTATTGAGAATATGCTACGTTGGTACAATGCTGGTCGCGAATATTTTTTTCCAGACAAACTGCTGTTTATGACCGTAGCCCAGTGGCGGCAGTTGCAGGAAAGTCCGGTATTTTTGCGCTGGCTTTTCTGGCAGTTTCGAGCCCAAAAAGCTGATCTTACTAATGTAATGTTCGGCGCTGCGCCGCGAATGACCGCTGAAGGCCGCCCATGGGGTACACCCAGTTCAGCGGACCAGATATTATCTGTATCGGCGAGTGGTCTTCGTGGTTTGTTAGATAATGGCGGGGCCCTCGAGACTATTTTTGATTTGCCTGCCCCCACAAAAATTATGATCGAAACGCCGCATGCACTGGTGGCGGAAACACCGTCTGAGGTGACAGATAAGCTTTACGCTATGGTTGTTCAACTGTGCCAGGCTACTAAAAATAATAGCAGTAAGGTAAGGCACATGCATCGCAGATACGAAGGGCCAAACCACGGCGAAATAAGAGCGAATTTACTGGAACCGCTCTGTGCATCGGATGAACAAGTACCAGTACCGGTTGCGCACAGCGGGCCGAGAATGGTCGTGGCAATGGATATGTCAATTGTCCGCAGTGATAGTGCTCTGTCGCGGGTCGGGCTACTGATAACCGCTGCTCATGCCGCAGGCACACAAGTGGCTATAGTATTGGAATTTCATGATAGCTTTGACCTGAATTGGCTGGAGCAGGTCGATTGGGCCGATAAAGTAAGTGACATATTCCCACTGTTACAGCGCGGAAACCATGAAGAATTTCGCATGTATTTGGGGCGTCGCATCAGCGCCCGCCTGCCAATGTCTTCCAAGGCTCATGTTTCGACATTTGCCCGGCTTGCAGACACCGTTGTTTGTGTGGGCGGCGCGGGGTCATTGGAGATGTTGGGTGAAATACGAGGGTTTGGCCCCGGAACAGCAGTGTGGCTGGAGCCTTGTTTCGAAGGCGCCCTGGAGGGTGAGTCCTTTGCCAAAATGTTGGCATACGAGCATGCGATCGATTTTGTTGTGTGCGACGATAGCATAATGGCATCGAGGTTGTCGGCCCAGGGTGTGCCGCCGGGGAAAATTATACCGAGCAGTGCTTTTTTCGACTCTTCGAAGGTTGTGATAACTCAGCCATAATACGGGCAGCAAAAATGCGGCGTAGCCACAGGGTAGAGTTGAATTTTCACGCCACAGGCTCTATAGCATGATAGCATTTGAAGATACGCAAATATGATCGGGTGAAATTGAGCGAACCATATAAAATTCAATGCCTTATCCCTGACCTACCCGAGCCGCAGGAAATCTTGCCCTACCTTGAGGAGATGCATGCTGCGCGGTGGTATTCCAATTTTGGGCCGCTGAATTCCCGCTTTGAAGCGGCGATGAAATCTTTCATCTGCGAAGGGGCTGGCGGGCCGGATTTTGAAGTGGTCACATTTACATCGGCTACAACTGCTTTGGAAGCAGCTCTTAGGTCTCTTGAGTTGCGTGAAGGTGCACGCGTTTTGATCCCCACGCTTACGTTTCCTGCTACCGCGACAGCTGTTATTAATGCGGGGTTTGTACCAATTTTGGCGGATGTTGACGCTGATAGTTGGGAGATGCTGCCGCACCATGCTCGGGAGACGATTGCAAAGCAGTCGGTTGACGTAGTGATGCCAGTGTCAGCCTACGGTAAGCCTATCCCAACCGCGGAGTGGGACCATTTTGTTGCAGACACTGGTATACCGGTTATCGCTGACACAGCCGCTGCGCTTGGACAACAGCCCGTGGGAAAGCATATTCATTTGGCTTTTTCACTTCATGCGACCAAACCCTTCAGTGTGGGCGAGGGTGGTTTGCTGGTAACACCGGACGCTGCGCTGGCAAGCCGGTCCAAATCATGGTCAAATTTTGGATTTTCCGGACCACATGGTGTGATTTCGCAAATTGGTACGAATGCCAAGATGGGCGAGTATTATGCGGCGACTGGTTTGGTGCAGATTGAACGTTGGCCTCAGGTTAAAGCGCGGCGACAAACGGTGCTTGATATGTACCGTGACGCGCTCGCGCCGCTCGGTAACCGAATCAAATTGCAAGAGTCAGCAAACACATTCATTCCAGCAACATTTGTTGTCCACACTGGCGGGCAAGCCCCGCAGATTGGAAAGACGATGGCTGAAGCTGGTATTCATACGCGTTTCTGGTATTTACCGCCGCTTTACGAACATCCGGCGCTGGAAGGCCTTGTTTCGGGGATTGATCTTACGAAGGCGTTTCCTGTGACGGAAGAATTGAAAAATAGCCTTATTGGCTTGCCGTTTCATGTATTTTTGTCTCAGCAAGATGTTGACGATATTGTCGCTACTCTTACACAGATTTTGTAGTTTTTATGACCGTTAAAAAACCCATAAACAAAGCACAAACAACTCAGCCGAAAAAGCCTCCGGCTAAGAAAGAACCAGCGCTCGCGGTGCAAATTAGCCAGTTTGATAAATTGGTTTCCGCCAAAGACCATGACGCAGCACATGAAGCCCTGATCAAGATTTTGAACATATTGGAGAATAGTTCTGAAAGCTTTGGAGCTAGTCTGCTTGAGGTAAACCCCTTAGTGGAAAAACAGGCAACGATTTTTTGCGCCGCTGTCACTCGCCTGTTGGCGGATAAAGAATTTACAATCAATGACGGGAAGTTTTTTGGCCTCACCGCATTGAAACGCCCACTGACACAGTCTTTTGAAATCAGCGGTTATCGTGGAACTGATCACTTGATTCAATTAATGGGAACGCCTGACGGAAAGGGCGGTACCACTCTTACACGGCAAGAAATCCTGAAACTTTTCATCGGCCTTTCAATCAACGCATTGTCGCCAAGTCTGGTCGACATGCTATTCCGGCAAATTCCAAACATTGCCTGGCCGCTTTGTATCGGTTTTTTATCGGAGCAGATTGTCTATTCTGAGAACGCCAGAACAGCGCGTGCAAGAATTCTTGCCGCATCGGACAAAATGAAGGAAGTCGCTCCTAACTTTTCGATGGTGCGGAACCTTGGCCCCGCTTATATGGGATGCAGTTACGACGAAGCTGTCCACAAACACGATATCAAGCATGCAATGAACAATCTTGTGCGGCGCTGGCTTGGTGAACAGGGTGTTGAAGATGCGAAATTGCCAGATGAGCGGCGGGCGGTAAAAAGACGTCCGACACTTTTGATAATTGCAGAACTGTATAGTTCCCAGCATGCTATGCACCACTGTTATGGCCCCTCAATAGCATCACTAAAATCGCACTTTAGAGTCATTTTGATGACGCCTACGGGTGAGATAGACGAAAACCTTACAAGCATGTTCGATAAGATTGATCCAATGAAATTCGATATTGCCAGTCCAAAGGCTTTTATTGAAAAGGCTAAGTCTTATCGCCCTGATATTGTCTATTTCCCAAGCATTGGCATGCGGCCAATGAGCATAATTTGTTCCAATATACGGATTGCGCCGATTCAGATGTTTACACCCGGACACCCCGCGACGACTAATTCAGAACATGTGGATTATATTGTACTCATGGAAGGATGTCTTGGCCATGAACGCAGCTATTCCGAAAAGGTGTTGTTGCGAAATAAACAACCATATTTTGAAATGAGGGCTGATGCAGTTACCATAGAACCAAATATTTCAATTGAACCGGCAATAGTAAGAATTGCTGTGCCAGCATGGTCTCGAAAAGTAGCACCAGGTTTTCTTCAAATTTGCTGGCACATTGAATCTGAAGCAAAAAAAAGTGGAAAGCATGTGGAGTTTTACTTCTTCCCCAATGCCGTTGGTGCATTGTTGCAAGGTTTTACCCGCCGCGTAAAATCGATCTTGAATGCGACAGTATTTCCACGTACGAACTACAATACATACATAGCGAATCTCAATAAATGTGATCTTTTTCTTAGTACTTTTCCATTTGGTGCGACCAATAGTATCGTAGATGCGACACTCCAGGGTCTTCCCGTTGTTAATATGATGGGCCAGGAGGCGCACTCGGTGAACGATTCTGACATGTTAAAATCGATCGATCAGCCAGATTGGCTAAGTGCGACCGACAAACAAACATATATTGCTGCCGCAATGAGACTTATTTTGCAAGATGCGGAGCGCGTAAAAATTTCACGTTCAATTTTGGCATGCGATCCGTCACAACACTTCTTAGTCGAAGTGGGCGGGAAGGTAGCAGATTTTGCAGATATGTTTTTTACCGTATACAAACAACATGATCGTCTTTCCCAGTCGACGCAAAAAGTGTGGAGACATAATGATTTAGCAGAAATTGAAAAGTAAAATTCTTTCAAACATTTATTTTGATAGTGGTTTGGCGGGTATGCCGATAACAGTGGTACCCGGTGCAACGTCGCTAGTTACCACCGCGCCCATGCCGACTGTAGCTCCAGCTCCAATTACTAGCGGATTTTTGCGGGATCCCTCTTTTATGATTGCGCCCGTGCCAATATAGGCACCGTCTTCAATCGTGACATTTCCGTTGCATGAAACTCGCGGAGCAAAGGTTACGAAGTCGCCAATCACACAATCATGTGCAATATAGGAAAAAATGTTGATTTGGCACCCTTTGCCAATTTTTACATCCGTTGTTACAAGAGTGTTTTGACAGAAAGTGCCGCCCTCTATTTGCTGAATATTGCTATTAACGTCGGCAGTAGAAGCAATGAGAGTCGTTGGTTTTATCTGGTTTTCAATGTAAAATTTCCAAATTTTTTGACGAACTTTTGAAGCGCCAATGAGGATATTGAAGTATAATTCATGAGCATGTCTTTTGTCGGCGAACTCGGTGCGAGAGAGTACTTCTATTTGCTCAATATTTTTTGGGGTTTCTTGATCAATGTCGTCACAAATTAAAAAAACCTCATCGAATCTCTTAAATGTTTCGTGCTCGCTGCCAGGTTTGACCCATTTTAAAACTTCACTTCCAAAACCACCGGTTCCTCCGTGTAAACCCAAAATACGACCCATCTTGTGTCCCCTCACTTAGCAGAACTCACCAAATATCGTATGGCCGAACATTTTCATTAACTCTGACTTAGTTTTTCGCTATCTATATTTGTTGCTTGGTCAATCTGTCCTGAACTTCAATGTTGCCTTCGGTACGGAAATTTTCCAGCGCTGCAGCTTACCAATAAGGGTGCAATTCATTGCTTGCTTCTCTATTGGGCTTGCTTATATTGATCTAGTGACTTCACCTGATAACAGGCATCCAACTTCACTGCAATGGTGCACCTGTGGATACATGTGATAGGCTGCCAACACATAGGGCTTTGACCTGAGTGACCTGGCTGATGATAAACGGAAGGTTTTGGCAAGTATGACGCGTCAGTTCGATGGATATGTCTTTATCGTAACCTATGGGCGCTCGGGCTCTACTTTGGTGCAAACCTTGTTGCAGTCGATCAGCGGGTATTTCATCCGCGGCGAAAATGCCAATTCCCTGTTGCCGCTGTTTCGATCGGCGTCGCGCATCGCGAAAGCGCGCGTTGAGCATGGCTACCGTGAAATAGAAGAAAAAGGGCCCTGGTACGGCATCAATAATGTTGACCCTGACAGGTATGCTGAAAAATTGATTGATGTTTTTCTGGATGAAGTTATTCAGCCGCCAGAAGGTGCCAGAGTGATCGGTTTTAAGGAAATTCGGTTTCATGAAGCCAACGGCGGAGAGTTTGAACGCTATCTAAATTTTATCGCCACTCATTTGGCTCCGGCAAAGTTCATTTTTAACCGCCGAAACTGGGAAGACGTGTCCCGGTCGGGATGGTGGAAAAACTGCGATCCAGAAATGGTTAGGGAAACGGTTCTTGAGGCCGACAGCTTGTTTGACGCTTACGTGAATAAATACCCTGAGCAGTGCTTTGTCGCCCAGTATGAAGACTATCAGGGTAATCCGGATTATTGGCGATCTATGTTCGAGTTTCTCGGCGAAGTTTACGACCCGGTTATGGTGAAGCAGCTTTGCACGCGCCAACTGAAACATTAATTTTTGTAATGGATTGTCTGCTTAACTCCCAGTGAAGGGGCGCTGGTGCAGCAAAGTTAGAACCGGGTGCTCGTATATCCACCGTGCAGCCTGACAGATACCCGCTAAGCCGCGCAATGTTGAGCTTCTGGCGCATAAGAATAGCTTCCTCGCTTACCCCATTATCTTCGCCCCATTCTCGATCTGAAATATTGAGTATTTCGATAGTATGGCTCAGGTTTTCCTCGTCACTGATCAGTTCATAACCGAAGAAGTGTTTGAAAAATGCGCTTTCTGTCTCGCTGCGCTCATAGGTTTCCCGCTCGTCAAAATCATGTGAATGAAAGACGGTAGCTTGAGGCGCATAAATTTTTTCAAACCCGGCATTGACTATGTCCCAGGCCCATAGTTGGTCCTCGCCGAACTGAACTTCGCGGTAGGGAATTTTGTCAAAAATGCTGCGTCTCATGCAGCTATTGTTGTCACTGTAGAAATGAAGCGCTTGTTGCCACTGAACATCTTGTTTTTTCCAAAGCTTTTTGTCCGTATTCTTGCCCATGGCAAGCGGCATCTTAGAGAACATATTGAAGTGATTATTGAGATCGCGTTTGGTGAAGGCAGATGCATCGGGATAAGCTAAATGCTTGCCGAAAGCACCCGCGGCTCTGGGGTGCCGTTCTATCGAGGTCACCAGATTATAAAGCCATCTGTCGTTATAGGGCAGGGCATCATGGGTCAGGTAAGCGATAAATTCGCCGGTGGTTAACTCCGCGCCCAGGTTTCTTGTTGCGCCGTGATTAAAATCTGCTTTGTTTATTGAGTGCAAACGCACATTTGGGTATTTGGCGACAGTTTGCAGCGTCCCGTCTGTCGAGCCGCTATCAATCACTAAAATTTCAAAGGGCCAAGGTGTGCGCTGGTTAACAACAGCATCCAGTACCTGATCGAGGATCGGCCCAGCATTAAAGGTAGGAATGACCACCGATGCTTTGGGCCCATGGTCCTGGCTTGCCGGGGTTGTTGGCTCTGGCGTGGCAAATTCGGACAACCGGTCGATCATGGCGTTTTCAACCATAGCGGCCGAGTCAGGCCAGGAGAAACCATTTACCCACTCAAGTGCAGCGGCTGCTTGGGCTTTTCGGCTTGCCTCGTCGTCTAACAGTCGTTCAATTGCATCGGCAATTTTTGTTGGATGTGCCGCAGCGAGCGAAACGGTGTTTTCAGGGAAGATTGCGCGGGTGCTTTCGCCGTCCAGCTCAACAATTGGCAGGCCGCAAGCCATCATTTCCTGTGGTACCAGCGAATAATTGGTTGCAGAAAACACCACGCCGATGTCTGCACCGCGGAAAATTTCGGCCAACGCATCCTGAGAGGCGACGCCGTGATCGACAAATTCGTAGGGCGCTAGGTCAAATTCAAGCGGTGCGCCAAAGAAATCAACCGCAAATTCAATGCCTCGACTTGCCAGACTTTCCAGCGCCAGCAATGCCAGTTCCACGGCGCGCCGTGCAGTAAAATGCCGGGCATAAACAGCAATTCGTAATTTCTTGTTGGTTTTGCGCTGTTCGGGCGTGAAATATATTCGTTTATCGGCTGCCAGCCAAAAATGGCGTGCCCAGCGACCGTATTTTTCTTCCATCAGCGCAGATAACCATGGGCTGGCACACAAACAGTCCAAGTCCTCATGGTAGGTCTGGTCAGCGACCAGATAATTTGCGCCCATGGGGTGAAAGCTGGGCTCAAAGTCTTGTACAAAATAGAAGCGGCGAATGAAATTCTTTGAGGCAATGGCCGGAAAAACAGTCCAGCAGTCGGTGGCAACAATAATATCGCCTTCTGCATCGGCCAAACCGTCTTCAACAAACTGAACCTGGCCAGAAAAATGTTGGAAATGTTTTTCTATAGTCTCATAAGCGGCTTCGGGTGATTTATGCAGGGTGGGATGTTTAATCCAAATTGTCTGCTTGTGCCCGGCAAGTTCTAGGAAGTGAACCATCCGGAAAATGGTCATATGCCCGCCGCCGCCAGCCGCAAAATCAGGAATTACCCAGTGAATATTCAGTTGGGCTGGATCAAAGCTGGTTTTGGGGGCTCTCAGCTCAACAGCTTCAAACTCTAGTAGGCTACGTAAGTTCTCCGGCACCGGAACTTTCGCATTTTTGGCCACTCTTGATCGTCTATCATGCTTGGCCGTCGGCAAACGTCGGCCTTCGGCAATCCCGATAGTCAGGTAATGTGTCAATGGTTCGATCGTGTCTCTGTCTATGTCTTTATTTTCCGACAGATAGGTCGCGCAGCAAAAGTTGGGCGACGGATTGTGCCCGAATTTGAGACCGTTCTTTATATAAAAAACCAAAGGAATTTCATCGCCGATGTCGTCGTGGTAGGAATCTTCATACCAATCCGCATGGAAAAAAAAGTTGGGCCTGCGCCGTTCACTCCAGCCGTGCTTGACATAATGAAACAAGGGATCAATGTCGGCATACCACAAATCGGAATAATATTTTTTATACCAGTCAGCATCAAACAAACCAGATTCGCCTACGAGGCGCAGCGTATCGATTAGCCCCTTGTCGGTGCCTTTTTCCAATGATGTCTGAAATGCAAAGTTCCCCTTAAAGCGCCCGATATTCAGATGATATTCCAGCGGATCAATATTCATCTTCGCAATGCTTGGGTATTGCTCCAGATAGAGTTGATTTGAGAATTTTCGTGAAGGGTTTCGTCCCTTTGTCCAACCTTTTTCTGCGTAATGCTCCAACGCCGAGCCAGGGTATTTTTTTGTCCCCGGCGCGTGTGCCCGGTAATACTTAGGATCGAAATAGGCGTTAGGCCATCTGCCTTCTGCTTCGCCGTATTTTAGATAATGCTCCAGTGGGTCTACACCCGCAATTGCTACATCCGGGTTGACTGACAAATACCATTCACGGTGGAAAAGGCCGGGACTGCCGGCCGCTGTGCCCGTCCGAGATTGCTGCTGCGCCCCGATTTTCAATATTTTTTTTAAGTTCATTGAAGCGCTCAAAGCCCTGATGAAATAATGCTGCTGGCTTTCGTCGTCAGAAAACCGTTTTAACTGGATTAGTCTATACGACTTTCTAGCCGGTAAAGGTTGCAATGTCTACACTTAAGTTATTACAGTTGGTCTGGATGGTCCAGCGATGGTGGCTTGATCATAACATCACCCTGATTGCCAGCTGCCGTTAGACGCGCCGGATACCACCTGTCAGAATTAATTTGCTGCGCCCACTTCAGACGCAGTCGGTCATGTTCAGCCTTCGCCCTGGCGGCTTTTTCCAGATTGGCACCGTCATAGCCACGGCTCACCGATTCCAAATGGTAAAAGGTTATCAGCGGCGAGTAGATAACTCGTCGACCAGCATCGGTAATTTTTAAGCAAAAGTCGACGTCATTGAAGGTCACCGGGAAGTTTTCACCGTCGAAACCACCAACTAGTTCAAAGGCCTCTCGTGTGCACCCGAGAAATGCCCCGGTGACTGCCTCGCATTGTCTGGTCAACGCTAGCCTGCCGTCGTACCCACCTGCCGTTGCCGGAAGGCCAGCGCCTTCGTGGATGGCAAGGCTATTGTCGTTAAGCACAACGCCCGCGTGCTGGACAGTCTCGTCTTCGTAAAGAAGTTTGGCGCCAACGGCACCCACTTTGTCAGCTGCCAATAGCCTGCGCAGCGTCAGATCCCATCCGTGGTCGATTGCAAGAGTGTCGTTGTTGAGGAATAGCATATAGTCTGCGTCCGTTGCGGCAGCAGCTGTATTGTTGATATCGGCCCAGTTGAAGGGTGCGTCGTAGTTCATTACGCGCACCAACCCAGAGTGCTGCGCTTGCACATCAGACAAATAATCAGCAGTTGCGGGCTCTTCGCTGGCGTTGTCAACGATGATAATCTCAACCGTATCTTTTGCCGCGATAGTTTGCAGCAGGCTTTCAACGCAGGGCTTTAGAATATTCAGTCCGTCTTTGGTGGGAATAACAACTGCCATTTTTTTTGCCGTGTCGGCTTCCGGCAACGCCAAGGGTAACAGGCTATGGTCGCTGCCCACTGACAAAGACGTTGGCACCGACAATAATATTTCGTCGATTGTCGCAAATGCCTCGTCGCCCCGTTCAGTGAAAATTTTGCCCCAGAGAAGGTCAGGTGCGGTGGATAACAACGGCGGATCAATTGTTTGTACCCGGGCTGCATAGGCGCGTGCATAATCGGGCTTTTGCGCCAGTATCAACGGATCGAACCGGTTGACAAATACCGGATCAAACAAGCCATTGTCAGCATCACAGTGGTCGTAACCAGCTCGGATTATTGTCGCTGACGGATGCTGCTCTGCGGCTGCGGCAAAGCAGGCGAGGGCGTGTTCGTCCAACATGTCACCGGCGTTTAAGCGTACCAGAAGGTCAAACCCTTCGGCATCAAGCGGTACGCCTTCGTCAACAACGCTAAAAAAGCGGTAACTCTGTCGGTCGAGGCTGCAGTGCGTTCGGTTGATCGCAGCGCGCGCACCCTTGCCCACTGTCACCAGAATGGACTGGTTCAGCGCATCCGCCTTTGCCGGTTTGGCCACGCGGGAACTGTCTTGGTCTCGCGCATCATCCCTCCGGGGGGAGGGGGGGGGGGGGGGGGGGGGGGGGGGGGGGGGGGGGGGGGGGGGG
>JAAHTG010000225.1_pt1 | contig 54473 bp, 40 predicted proteins | sample 6116081 | NCBI WGS metagenome assembly JAAHTG01 (sample SAMN13939989, study PRJNA603662) | sponge metagenome | isolation source: marine sponge | host: Mycale hentscheli | place: New Zealand | collected 2005 | reverse complement strand
TCAGCCGACTGTTCGAGCTCGGAAACGTTTGTGACGAGATTTGGCCAACTTAGTAAGAAGTCTGTCGGGTTCGAAGGACCTATTGTTGCCGTTCCAATGTGCGGACCTGAACTCCTCACCCCTCTGGCAGAGGGTGTCTGGCTTAAAACGACTCCATTCTCGTTTATCCAACTCGATAAAATCGGGTCGCCTCCAAACCTGTCCGGTTCCGGAAACATAATATTCAGCCCTATAATGCCCCCATTCTGTGTTCTCAAATCGCTTATCAGTTGAGCAAAATTCTGTCTCGGCCATGGCCATTGTCCCCATTGTTGTAGGCTTCGTTCGCCAATGTTTATTACTACAACTTCGTTGCTTTGTTTAACTTCGTCTAATTGTTGGTAGTAATCGAATGTCTGTGATCTCAGACTTTGAACTGGCGTAGGGTCAGCAACTCGTAATGCTGTCAGTAGTAATATAGATATTGCTACGGCATAGCCGCTATACAACCATTTCATATTAATATTTATCGGATTTTTTAGGGTTCTCAAACAATAACATTTCTTCTGTGTAGCCGCCAAAGGTAACATCTTCTACACAATCTATGGGAGGATTTAATCCGAAATAATCATAATCCGCTAAATTTAATGGCCTAAATTCCCCTAATTTGATATCTATAACGCCCGAACTCTCACGATGACTGGTTACTAGCAAGTATTTAATTGAACTGTTTAGCCAATTAGCAATGCTCGACTGTATATCCCTGATAGGTAAATGATACCAACAAGCTCTGCATAACCATAAGTCTGCCGCAGGAAAAGGTGTTGAACGTATATCAAACTGTGTTGCAGCCAATCCCCTGCTAACTGCACTACTCACATAAGAGGGAACCAAATCCCCTCCACTGTACAACACTCCTAAACGTGTTTGACTTATCCAATTACCATCGCCACAAGGAGCATCAAATATACTGTTAACGTTATATTTTCTAAATAATTCAGGTAATTCACGTCTGATGTTCTCTGTGCTACGCATAGTGCTACCACTACCGCTAACAGTTTCACGCCTATCAGCTCTATTACCCCAAACAACTCTCTCAAATGTCTTCACATCCAACATACAACTATTTATCAGATTTTTTAGTCTACAAATGCACGTTCAAGCATGAAATCTCCCATCTCACCTGTGTTGCCTTCTTGGAAATCTAAATTAGAAAACATGTCTCTGCACTCTCTATTCAAGTCTGGTGAACCACATACCATTACAGCATCTAACTCTTTACTGAAATTTCTATTCAGTGTAGGTTCAATGTGATTCCAAAACCTGCCTTGTCGAAAATATTTTTCTCTGGTAACAGAAGGTATGTATGTAAAAGGCATCATTCCTTCTATTTCATCTAATGAATCTTTGTGCGTGATTTCTGCAACTTCTCTCACAGTATGAAACAGATACACATTTTCAAATCTACTATATGTCTCTGGATCTTTAGCAATACTTAAAAAGGGTGCTATGCCAGTTCCAGTTGACAACATAATTAAATTTTGTTTTGGTATTAGATAATCACATACTAGACTGCCTGTACACTTTGGCTTCAATAATATATCGTTGCCTGGTTGTATGTGTTGTAATCGACTTGTCAATGGACCATCGGCTACTTTAATACTGAGAAACTCTAGATAATCATCGTAACACGTACTTACTAAACTGTATGCTCTATAAATTGGGCGTGGTTCAGCATCTAAACCAATCATGGCAAATTCGCCATTCTTGAATCTAAATGATTTATTTCTAGTAGTTTTGAATGAGAAAAGTCGATCACTATAGTGATTTACTTCTAAGACTTTTTCTGTCAGCATGGATCTATTTATAGTTTATTACACCTAACACTGGCCTGATCTAGGAGACGGTAATTATTTGCAACTACAGCACTTGTTGTTAGTATTGCTAACATAAGCTCAGAGTTGGTAACATTTTCCCAACCTATTGTATTATAACCTATGCCTAACACTAGTGTTTTTAGAGTCATCATTTCTAACACACTGGGTCTACTTGGGAGTAAAGGATTGCCTTCCTTTATACAATCATATTTTATACCTTCGCTAGTGCTATGAATATCTGCTACTTGAACTAGGAACAATGTGCCCCACAACAACTTACTTGCAGGTTCGTTCCACACACTGTAATTGAAATCATAAATGTATTGGGTATCTTCTAAGACAAATTGATTCTGCTCAGTTAATAAAACTTCTTGTATTGTTTGATCACTGTAAGGTGCATGCCAGCCATTTTGTATAGAATGTATTTGTAATGAAGTTAGAGTTGCTGACGCATTAATAGAAAAAAGCGATAATAGTATAACTACTACCGCTTTCACTTTATTCGCACTCCTTGGGATTGTCAGAACAATATTTTTTAATTTGTTGTATTAACATTTTTATATCACTCTCATTACTTGCCTTATTCTCCTTGCGAAGGGAGATCAGGCTCAATCCTTTTTTGGTGTGTCTTGTAGCTCGTCAGTTTGTTCGTCAACTTCTTTAGCAACTGTGTCAACGACACCTTTTGTTACTTCTGCTGTTGTTTCAACAACGTTAGATGCGTCTTCTAAAACTGCACCAGTGATAGTGCTAACTGCTTTAACAGACCCATCCACAACACCTGTTGTGAACTCTTTTCCACCTTCGATTACTGCACCAACTGATGCACAACCTACGAAGAAAAATAACCCGGCGAGTATAGATAATAATGATTTCATTATAATCTCCTAAAAAATAGGGAACAAAGTAAGATGTAAATCTTACCACCAATAGTATTTATCATGCTGTGTAGTAGGGACCAACATTTTTGCAACGAAAACTGATTATATAACCTGGTTGTGCGTATTCTGTATGTTCTAACCAATAATTAAATCCGTGCTGTTGCAAGTGTTTATCATATTGTGGATCAAAATAAAATTGTACGCAATGTCGTTCTTTAGCAAATGTTCTAATTATTTTTGCATCTAAGATATCACCAGATGTTGTGCTCAGTATTAATACTAATGCGGCTTCTGTGTAGCCCATATCATGAAAACTTCTTTTGTAGCCACTTAAATATGGCGTATATACTGAGTCCGTAAAATGCTAACACACTAATGGGTAGAGCTATGTAGGCCAACTCACACGGTGTGAGGAATAACACTTGCCAAGTAAAGTTTGCTACTGCTTCTGCATCACCTAATGGCTGAAGATCTAATTCTCCTTCAAACTCAACACCTGCTTCTTCCATCATGGTAATGAGTTCTAAGTATTGATCTTCAGTAAGACATACTTCGTAGTCTTCTGCACAGTTGTTGTCGCCACCGTAGTCCATTAGTTGTCACCGTTTACTGTTATTGCACAACCTGCTGTATTATAACACACACCTGTTATGCTGTAACTTCCTGCCTGAGTTGTTACGTTTTGTGATAAGTTGAGAGTGTAAGAACCTGTGCCGTAAGTTAAATCTATTGCCGCTGTTGCATTATTACTGCCACGTTGATTAACATCTACTGTATGTCCGTTGCCGTCTAACAAAATATCTGCCCATTTAACACCACCGTTACCACGTTGGTATAAGGTCACATCATTGTTGTCGCCGTTTATCTCTATAAAGCCATCGTGTCCTGATTTACCTAACTGCCTGTGGTCTACGTCATTGTAGTCGCCTGTTATAATATTTGCTAAATGATGAGGTCCTGCATTGTTACCGCCATTGGTTCTATTGGTGTCTGTTTGACTACTTGCTAAAGTATTGTTATCTCCATTCACTGTCCAATATGCTTCATGTCCGCCTGTTTCGTCTATGTCAAGTGTGCCTGTTAAATGTTTACCTTGCCACACTTTAAGATCATTATAGTTACCCGTTGCATTTACTTTTGCAAAATTGTCGTTTTGTCCGTTACCTTGAAACAAATCAAATGTATTATTGCCTCCGTTCAAGTTACCTTCAAATAAATGACTGTAGCCTTGTTGGTAAAATGTTAAAGTGTTAGAAGCGCCAAGTAATTTGCTGTTGATGTCTATGCCTTGGATTATATTGTCGTGGCCTTCTTGGGTAACAGTTAATGTTAAATTATCGCCTTCTTGAACAATAAACAATTCGTTATCTGCATTTGCTGTTGCTGGTATTAACAAACACATACCCAATAAGATATACCCTAATACAAGTAATGGAGTATCTTTTGGTTTCATTTCGTTTAGTTTTTTATCTATGTTCATATTAACCTTGTGTTTGTCGTATGTATATATTTATACTACTGCAATCGTTAACGCAAATAATGTTACTACGATTTTCTATATCTGTTTCTATTCTTGCACTACTGCCAATTGGAACTTTAACACTAATTTTACCATTAACATCTCTTAAAAACCAAATTTGGCCGCCAGCGTCTATAATAGTATTGAATTGTGTTTTAGGATCAAATCCAGGATTAAGTGTTCCTGTGATAACATCTTTTCCTACACGTTCGCTTGATGCTGACAAAGTGTCTTTGCCTAATTCATCTACGTCTTCTATTAATTCTAGTAAATCTTGTAAAAAATCTACTCCCAAAAAATCAATATCAAGTTCAGTAAATTCCAATGTGACTTCGTCTGCATTATCATCTAATAAATTTTCTTCTAAAAAATCTACATCTAAATCATTAAATGCAAGATAATCTATACCTCGTTTTTCTGCTTGTTGCTGTTCTTCTGCTTCTGTTATTTGTACTGGTTCACTTACAATAAACATATTGTCTATTTGATTAATATCTAAGTTTGTTAATTTAACTGGCCTAGTAGGCTCTTGTTCGAATGTGCTAACCATTACTGCTTGGTATGCTTCTGTTAATAATACTTCGCCACCATCATTAGTAACACTTATACTGCCTGAAGGTTTACACCCTTCTTCTAATTTAACTTTGTCTGTGCAATTAGCATCTGGTAATAATATTACCAAACTTCTACCCAGTTCATCTACTGTGGTAGTAAAATCTGTACCCCTAACACCAATAGTGGCAGTGGGAGTTTGTATTTGAATATTTTCTCTTGGTACTAATCCTAATCCACCTGTGGCAAATCTTGCTGTGCCCTGTGCAAAATTTAATGCCATTCTGCTTTTACTTGGATTGGGGTCGTAGACATATTCGTTAATTTCTATTAACGTATGCTCAGTCATACTGACTTGTGTCTCGTCTATAAACTGTATCTTTAGCCTACCATTTGTTGTTTCAACATTATCCATACTAACAATGCCAGTATCAATTGTTGCTGAAAGTTGTTCACCGGTAGTACGTTCTATACTGCCCGGTGAACCGCTTTGTTCAAAAATGTCGCCGATAGGTTCTCCGGCTACAAATGGTGCCGAAAACAGAAGAGCTACGAGTACACTAATCTTTCTGTGTAATCGTAACTGTTGCGTTTTCACTGTCTATATTCAAATCCATATGACTATAACATGAAGTAACACCTGTCGGGCAAGTACCAGAACTTTGAATTAAATCAAAGTCACCGCCACTACCGTCGTGTACAACTTTCATGTATTGATATGTGCCATCAGTTTGACTAGTAACAAAGTCGTTTGAATCGCCTGTAATATCAAAATTCCAAGTAGAATCATCTACTTCAATATCAATATCCCACACATTGCTGTCACCAAGTATTGTTAGGTCAAAGTCCAGTCTTTCTGCACTTGCCGCACTACCTAGATCGAAATCAAATGTGTTTGAGTCGCCTGTAACGTCAACAAGAATATCACCGGAATCTGCAGAACCTGTACTGCCTACTAATATATCCCAAACATTGCTGTCACCAGTAAAAGTCCAATCGTATGTACTGCTGTCTGCAGTAATTGATCCAAAGAACTTGTTGCTGTTACCAACTTGGTCTAAGTTTATACTTAATGAAGATCCGTTAATACTTAAATCAGAACCCTGTGAACTATCGCCTGATATCTTGTTACCGTAACCTTGTTGTAAAATGACTAATGTTAACGTATCACCTGCTTGATCAAGCAAGATCTCATTATCTGTTGCACTTTGCGATAATGCAACACCACTAAACATTAAACCTACTGTCATAACTAATGCTGACAATTTATTCTTCAACATTGTTTCCTCCTGAGTTTGTAGTATCATTAAGATCAATTAAGTCAATGTTTTCAATGAAAACTTCTTCTTCAATCTCCCAATATCCTCTCTGATCGCCTTGTTCTATGAGAGCAAGAACTGCCGCTTCTACTGCACTCCTTACTGCCCAAGTAACACTTTCATTTGAGGTGATACCCGTCTCTAACTCTAATAATTTTGTATCCATATCAAGGAAACGAAAAACGTCTCCTCCCATGCCTACACTTAAAATTGTTTTGTATGTCTGTACGTTGAGAATAATTTCGCCGGTAAGTACGCTCACTGCTCTAAGACTAATAACTATACTATCTCGTCTATATTGTGAACTACCACCAATACCTAAGTACCTTGCTCCATTACCTCCTGTTTCTATGTTGCTGTCATAACCTACTATACCACCTTCAAGTAAAATACCTGCAAACAACATAGGTTGTAAATCAGGTGCTTCACCTCCGGCTTTTCTAACATCATCTCTTGTACTTCGAATAATCTGCCTTTCTCGTACAAGATTGTCAAGCCCTAGACCTCTTTCCACAACTCGAAACCAAGTACCGTTACCAGTATCTTTGGCTCCTGCCGCCTTAAGAGCATCTATTAATAATGCTTTTGCTCCTTGCGTTACCGCGGTTGAAAATAAAGCAATATTATCACGTTGCTTTCGCTGACCGGTTAAATCAGCAAACTCATAAACAGCAACCACTGGCATAATTTCTGCTGGTGGAAGTTGTCTGAGCTTCGCGTATGTTGGGAGTTCAACTTGCCCTGGCTCTTCAATGCACTCCATTGCCGAGTCCCAACACCACTCTCCCGTAAGGGAATTCTGTGGTAATGATAAAGATGCACATCCTGTAAAAAGCAAACACATTGCTGTAATACATGCAATTTTTGTGCCCCTTTTTACTGCGTCTTTAACACCCGTAAACGCATCATAAAAATTTAAGTGTGGGATTTCCCACACTGATCGACTGTTGTTAGCCACCGATTGCTACTCCTACTGGAATATCAATAGTGGTTGTCGAACCTTCTGCGTCTACTATTGTTAATCTAATTATTTCTATACCATCTTCACCCATAAGTCTTTCATATGTTACAGTGTTACCTTCGATGGTAAAGATGCCATAATCTGCACCTTCTTCGTTGCCAAACATCTGATCTACTAACTGTCTAGATATTTGACTATAAATTCTGCTTTCTAAGTTTCTTAAAAACTTGTTTAACGTTGAGTTTTCTTCTTCACGTTGCTGGCGTAATAGTTCTGCTTCGATATCATCTCTGATTTTATCCTTGCGACTTTTTTGTTGATTCTCAATAGTTAAATAGTGTGCGCCTGTGCCAACGCCGCTAAAACTTGGATTCTTAAATTTATGAACTAGTTCATCGGCTAATGCTAATGGACTCATAAACAACAATCCTAATAAAACACCAAATGAGAATGCTTTGAATAAATCACTTCCGGACCAAATACGTGGACCAATTTGTTTTTTTAATAACTCATAATCTTTACTGTTCATTATCTGTCCCCTTGTGCTTTTTTTAGAGCATCTTGATCTTTTGCGTCTTTGACAAGTTGCTCTTTAGCACGGTACTCTAGTACAACATTTACTTTTTGTTGTAACCTAATTAAATCCTGATCTAACATCCTTGTTTGATCTATAACTCTTATTAATGCCATATGCATTTCTTCAAGTTGTGGATTAATATGTTCTCCAATAAACCACCAAACATAATATATAAAGTAACCTAGACCTACCATCATGACTATCGGAAAGCCATAGTCATTAATCAGAGAAGCCACACTGGAAATTTCCATTTATGACTCCTGTGGATTTATATGGGTAATATCCAGTAAGTTAACTTTTCTTAATGTTACCTCTTGGGTAATAGGATCTACAAATGACATAAAGCCATCGCCAGGCTTAATATTGAGATACTTTGCCTCTAATTCTGGAATAGTAATAGACTCATCTTTTTTAAGATGAATATAATATTCTGCAAATACCATCGCGATATCGCCTTGCATTAATCTCTCCTCGCATCTAACTTACCGTCTTCAATAAAATTTTCTGCTCGGGCAACTCTGTCTATGTCTGGTCGAAGTTCTAAAGCACTACTAACTAATAAATCAATCTTGACCATTTCGTTACTCATAGTTCGAGCTCGATTTTCAAGACTGTTGCAGAAAATAGTTAGTGTTTTAATTTCGTCTACTATGCCTTGTAAAATTTGTTTGATTACAAGAAAGATAAAAAATCCCATTACAATACTACCAGCAATGGGGGCACCAACCTCCGCTATTAAGTTAAAAATTTCATTCATACGTGTAGCCACCTATTTGTATATCTGTTTCTAAGTGTTCTATAATGTGTATGTGTTGGGTAAAAATTATTATTCTTTTTTTACTACCCACTTGTATTTATCAACTTAGCCATAAAAAAACCTAGTACCGAAGTACTAGGTTTTTAATCATTCTAATCTTTGTAGGTTATTTTTATTTTTACATCAAGTTAACAAGTACTTCGATAACTGCTTCGCCACCTTCACTTGAACCAATTGCTTTACCAATAATTCTACCTGGTCTTGCATCATTGTCTGCCTTGGCATGACCTTTGACACCTGAACTAACCATTAAATCACCCTTGGCAACTGGACCTGAAACCTTACATGGTACTCTTCCTGTTAATGCTACTGGTAGACCCTCTGCTTCTGCATTCATTAAGTATGCTGGGTCTGTACTAATAACACCTGCTACTGCATGACAACCATCTGTATCACATGCTTTGATTTCCTTATCTCCACCAAACATAACAACTGTTCCTGGTTCTAAGTCTTCGTCTGCTGAATATCTCTCAGCCAAATCCGCATATCTTGCCGCTGTTGCTGTTGCTGTAATAACACCTGCACTAAAGTTACCCGAACCGTCTCTGGCAACTACTGTACTTGCTGTATTGGCTGATGTTGCGTTAACATTTAGTGTGACAGTACCTGAAGTACCACCACCTGTTAAATATGAACCTGCTGTAACACCTTGAATATCACCAACTGCGCCTGTAACAACTGCTGTAACACGACCGTATGCATCTAATGTGATTTCATCAATCTTTGTTGCATTTGCTGTTGAACCATATGTACCTGCACCTGCACCTGCAGTGGCTAGTGCTAGTGTAACTGAACCACTTGATCCACCACCTGCTAAACCAGTACCAGCAGTAACACCTGTGATGTCACCAACGTTAGTTGTCCAACCTACGTCATTTACGAAGTCACTTAGTGTGATTTCTGAAATAAGTTTTCTGCTACTTGTACCATTGTCTAATATAACAAGTTCATCTTGAGAACCAACAACTGCCGCTGTCATGTCTGGTAATTCGTTACCAGCAAATGCCAATGAAACTGTACCTGATGTACCGCCACCGCTTATACCAGTACCTGCTGTAACACCTGTTACATAGCCTGTATCTGTTAAACTAATTGCACCAGTTGTGCTGTTATATGTAATACCTGTTCCGCCACTTAATAAGCCTCTAACATGTGAGTCGCTTAGGTCTAAACTAACACTACCACTTGCTCCGCCACCTGTTAAACCGTTACCAGCACTTACGTTTGTGATATCACCAACATTAGTTGTATAACCAAATGCTTGTATTCTATCATTTACTGCCGCCGCTGTCATCAATACTGTGTCTGAATCACTAAATGATTCTGAACCTAGTTGAATTGCGCCGCCTGCAAATTGTGCTACTGTTAAACCACTTACGTTAAGTGTAACTGAACCACTTGATCCACCGCCACTTAAACCAGTACCTGCTGTAACACCTGTAATATCACCTGTTGTAGTTGAGTATCCTTGACCAATAACAAAGTCATAAACATCATTTGCTGTTGGTATTGCTGAACTACCGTCTGATACTGCACCAGTGTTAACGTTAAGTGTAACTGAACCACTTGATCCACCACCTGTTAATCCTGTTCCTGCTGTAACACCTGTGATGTCACCAACATTACTTGTCCAGCCTTGGTCGTTGTTGAAGTCACTTAGTGTGATTTCGCTTACAAGTTTTCTGCTACTTGTACCGTTATCAAGGATAACAAGTTCATCTGCTGAACCATCAACTGCCGCGGTCATGTCTGGTAGTTCACTTAAATCAACATTAAGTGTAACTGCACCACTTGAACCGCCCCCTGAAAGACCAGTTCCTGCTGTAACTGCTGTAATATCACCTGGGCCTCTGCTGTAAGAAACAACACCAGTTGAACTGTTGTATGATAAATCACCACTTACACTAATTGCCGCTCTGGCTCTTGCTGTAGTGTGGTAAAGGTTGCTTGAACCTTCTGATAAATCATCTGTATCAGCCGCCTGTATTCTAGCATCTGCTCTTGCATTTGTATAATATAAATTAGTACCTTCTGCTAAATCGCCTGTATCTTGATTACTTAAATCTAAGTTTGTACCAACTTGTAATGCAATTCTAGCATCTGCTCTTGCATTAGTGTAGTATAGATTTGAACCTTCGCTTAGGTCACTTGTATCAGCCGCCGCTATCTTTGTATCAAAGTTTGAATTACCACGTGTTGTTGTCCAGTAAAGGTTTGAACCTTCTGCTAAATCACCAGTGTCATGATTAGATAAACTTGAAACTGTACCTGTTACAGTACCTTCTAAGTTTGCAACTAATGTTCCTGTAGTAACTGTTAATGCGCCTGTACTTGCACCTGTGAATGAACCAGTACCTAATGTAAATTTGTCAGCACTTTCGTCCCAACCAATAAATGCATTATCACTAGAACCTCTTTCAAAAACAAGACCCATATCATTTGATGGTGTTCCTGTTGTGCCTGTGCCTAATTCAATTAATGCATCTTCAATTGTTGTGTTAGTTGAGCTTACAGTTGTTGTAGAACCGTTAACTGTTAACGAACCTTGTACAAGTAAGTTGTTAAATTCAACGTTGTTGCTTGTACCAACTGCCTGTCCAATACTAATTGCACCACTTGAGATACTAACACCAGTACCAGCACTAATGTGAGCTCTTACTTCACTTGCACTTGGACCTGTGTAAGTAATTACACCAGTTGAACTGTTGTATGCTAATGAACCATCGCCACCACCGTCTGTTACACTGATTGCACCTCTGGCTCTTGCTGTTGTATGGTATTGATTTGAACCTTCACTTAAATCACCGGTATCATATGGTGATAATGAAACTGTTGCATCAATAGCACCGTCGTTTGCATCATCATATGCAAATGAGATACCAGTATGAGAACCGTTTGTTACTAGTTGTCCGCCAACTACATCTTGTACTCTTTCAGTTGTGTGATACTGATTTGAACCTTCTGCTAAATCACCTGTATCAAAATCTGACATATTGACTGTAATGTCGTCTGCGTTTACAGTGATACCTGTGCCAGCACCAATATTTAATGTTGCTGTTCCGGAAGTTGCTCCGCCAGTTAAACCAGCACCTGCTGTAACACCTGTTACATAACCAGTGTCTGTTAAACTAATTGCACCAGTACTACTATTGTAAGTAATACCTGTTCCACCGCTTATTGCCGCTCTTACTCTTGCATCAGTATAGTATAAGTTTGTTGAACCTTCGCCAACGTCATCAGTGTCAGCACCACTATGTGCCCATACTCCTCTTGCGTTTGTGAAGTATAAATTTGTTGAGCCTTCTGCTAAGTCGTCTGTATCTTGATTACTTAAACTTAGATTTGCACCAACTTGTAATGCAATCCTTGCGTCTGCTCTTGCATCGGTGTAATATAAATTAGAACCTTCTGCTAAGTCTGCTGTACTTGTTGCGAGAGCATAGTAATTACTACCGTTATTAGTGAATTCCCAATTATCATCTGTTTCGTTCCATCTAAAAACAACATCAGTAGAGTCGCCTCTGTCGACAATAATTCCAACGTTTTCAGAAGGGGAGCCTGAAGTACCGCTGTTTAATTCGATGAGGTTATCTGCAATAGTTAGTGAACTACCTGATGCGGCTAATGTTCCGCTAAATGTAGTATTGCCACTAAATGTTTTATCGCCTGCAACTGTTTGCGTTCCGGAAGTTCTTACAAGATCACTTGCCGCCGCAACTCTTGCGTCTGCTCTTGCGTTTGTGAAGTATAAATTTGTTGAACCTTCAGTAACATCATCTGTGTCACCACTTAGTTCGCTTAATGCATCTGCTGTATCAACTTGTGCATCAACGTATGCCTTTGTAGCCGCATCTTGTGCCGCAACTGGATCTGTTACGTTATTAATATGGTTACTGTTCATGTTAATGTTCGAGCCTTGTACTAAACCACCTGTTTGTGATATAGTTTTACCTGAACTTAAAACAACATCTGACTTTAACTGTATAGATCCACCTGATGTAATTTCAACATCACCGGAACCAGTTGAAACAATGCTAATATTTTGGTTAGTGTCAGCACTAACTGTAATTGTACCTGAACTATCAGATAATACTTGCTGACCGTTAACGTATAAAGATCCTGGACCTACATATACGTCTTTCCAAACATTAGTTGCACTACCCAATGAATAAGTGTTATTTGCACTTGGTTCAAAGTTTGCCGCAAAACCTGTTCCGCCACCTGTTTGATCAAAGTAACTAGGATCAATATTAAGTGTAGCCGCTCCACTAGCCGCTCCACCTGTTAAACCGTTACCTGCTGTTACGGCTGTGATGTCACCTGTTGCCGCCGCTACTACTTCTGAATTTTTTGCAAGTCTGTGACCACCTGCTGTTGTACCATCATGTACTATGATGGTATTGTTAGTTGTATCGATCGTAATCTCACCTGCTAGTCCAGTAAATGAACTATGCTGGGTGGAAGTACCTCGTCTACGTTGAATTGCTGTTGCCATTACATTCCCCTAATAAATGTATACTTGTTATATGATATATTTATCATAATTACTTAATTAATACTAGTTCTACCTCATCGTTGAGGTCTTTGATTTTGATCCAGTTATTATTATAAAGTTGGCCTTTGTAAACTGGTACTGTTCCTAGTACACATACTGTTGCCCACTCCTTCCTAATCTCTCTACCTTCGTACTCTTGTGTTGTGTCAAAACTTTTATCTAAAATAGGTTTTTCCAAATCATTACCCAATTCATCTGTTTGTAACTCTAATGCATTTTCGGGTAATGCAAAATTTTTATTAAGTGTTTCCTTAAAGTGACTGTGTACTAAACTTGTCTCATTATCGTACCATTCAACCACATAGTACTGTCTCTTTTTTAGATTACCTAATTCATCTTTTTGGTATTTGTCTTTCCATATATTCCACATAGTATTGCCTACTAATGCGGCTGATGGAACAACAACTCCAATTGGTAAATCACCTTCATCTGCAACAATTAATTTTCCTTCTTCATTCACTGCTACAGTAAAACCAAACCTGTCTTCATCTCTGGTGTTGCCATCTGCCCATTCAAACAGCTCTGCATAACTATTTCTATTGCTATACATTCCACCTGCGGAAAATACATCACCCTGTGCATTTACCTTAAAAACTTTTGTACCGGCTGATACACTATTGTCATCAGCGGTTGCTTCTATAAAATTATATCTATTACTCATAACTGGTGCACCGTTTAATCCTAACACTGCACTGTCAAACTCTAACGAAGGTATAGAAACATTTAATCCATGTCCTTCATTGTGTCTATGGTATACACTCAATGTTGCATCGTTTAGTTTTTCCATTTTACCTAATACTAATGCACCATCACTTAATATGTTAGCACCCTGACGATTCATTCTACTCACAGCTCGAAAAGTAAATGTCTTATCGTCATCGCCATCGCCCTCTACAATGACACCTCTGGTACTTCCGTTACCAGAAATTGGTAATACTGCTTCACTACTATATCCTGCTTTGAAATGAGCACTACCTTTGCCGACCGTTCTAGGAGACTTGGTCCCTGTTGCCAGTTGTCCATTTCTTCCTACAAGCAAAACAGTATCTGTTTCTTTGTTAAACTGTAAACCATCTGTGTCAGTTTCTAAGGTGTATTGTGTGTCACCAGTTAGAGTAATTTTATCTCTACGTTGCTGAATTCCTTCTGTTACTCTAGATTCAGCCAACTTAATTTTTTCTTCAAACTCATTAACAATTTCTTTTTTAACTTCTGCTCTGATATGAGCTATTAGTTCATCTATGTTAATTTGCTTTTGTTCTTGTTCTTGTTTCTTCTTAACTACTTTTGTAGATTTTTTTGCTGTTTGTGTTTTTGCTCTTGGCATGTGTGTTAAACTCCAAATTTACTTCTGTATGATCCAAATGCTGATTGTATTTGATGATCTGTTAATGCTACGTTCCATTGGCATATCATTGCTAACTTGCCATCGTATCTGCCTTCATAAGTTGTTGCTGTTCCTAAATATCTCCAAGGTAAATCAGCATAAAAGTTACTTGCTGGGTTTGCGCCATCGCAATTAATACTTCCCCAACTGGTAACTGGTATTCTTCTTGTACCATTTAAGAACCAATCTGCACTTTGATCTGAATTTGTTCTTATAGTCCAGCAAGTCCAATTACTTGATACACTGCTGTCTATGTTTGCATTGCTACTCATACTTTCTTCGTATGTGAAGTTGTTGCAATTACTGTCTGTTTCTGCTCTGCTGGGTCTATCAGCAAAGGATATAAAACTGTTATAAGATCCTGATGCGTCTCTGTTTACTAAACCTCTCAAACTGTTTTGGTCTTGTTTTACCCAAAACATCATAGTATTATTTGTCTTACTAAATGTTAGTTCACTGCCTCTGTCGGCTGTGCTGTTAGTACCATCAAAATCTATACTGCCACCGTTGCCACTATCAAATGTACAACTGCTCAGTGTAAAATTATTACTGTTGCCGCTTAAATCACTCCAAGTAGTTCCACTACCTGAATAACTACTGCTGTTTCCAGCATCTAAGTGAACCACTCTGTTTGCTTGTGGGAATGTATAACCTGCATTTGTTTGAGCAAGTAACATTATGCAACTCCACCAGCAAAGGCTCCATAAAGTTGTGAGCCTACTTTCCAAAGTTCAACAATGCCATAACCACTTGTTGGCAGTGTAGGAGCAACCCCTCCTACCCAATTTACACTTGGCCATGTAATACTATAACTACTGCCGTCTGCTATCATTAACATCACTTTAGCACCAGCATCAAAATTGTTTGCTGTAGGCGTTCTACTTGCGCCTAATGTCCAAACTTGGATACCACCGTTGTCTGGATCTATGTCTACACTTGCACTATCAGTGATAGTGTAAACTGTATCTTTATAACTTTTTGCTGTGGCAACACCAACATTGTCTATGTTGTTGTTTTGAGCATCTAGGTCGCCACCCAGTTGAGGTGTTGTATCTTCTACAACATCATTGAGGAAGTCGCCACTGGCTTCATCGTCTACACTACCATAGTCTCTGGTAATTGTAACTGTTTCACCAATAGTTCCGTAATCTTCACTGAGCACACTGTAACTGAAATTAGTTACTTCTAGATTTGATGTGCTAAGTGTTTCAGAACTGCTGTCAAATGTTAAATTAGCATGTCCACCAAAACTGCCTGAATCATTAAACTGAATTTGAGTATTGGCGCCACCTGGTGTGGCGCTGTTGTCTACAAAACTAACAGATCCTGAACCGTCTGTTGCTAATATTTGATTAGCAGTACCATCGGATGTCGGCAAGGTATATGCACTATTAACATCTACTGTGCCTGTTACTGAAATACCTGCATTTGTTGTAGCAAGTTTTGAATCATTATTATGATAAAATGTTTGAGCACCGCCTGAACTGAATACTGCAGATGTTTTACTACCTGCGGCATTACTTATTGTTACAGTTCCTGATCTTAATTTTAGAGAACCAGTACCGGCATCGTCTATATAACTATTGTTACCATCATGATATATTTCTAAATCACCGCCGCTACCAAATTTTGCTTTTACATCATCTGCATAAATGACTTCATTACCTTGTACTTTGAATACTTCTGCATTATTACTTGCATCGTATACTTTGAATACAGGATCTGTTCCACTAGAGTTATCTCTAACACGTATTACTGTTCCGGAGCCATTACTATGACGGAGATCTAAATATGCACCGGAATGCTGGAGACTAGGATTAGTCCCTAAACGTAGACTGCCGTTCACAAACAATTTTTCATTTGAACTTGTAGAACCAATACTTACAGTATCATTTGTGCTATCCACAAATAATGTACCACTATCGACATTGAGATCAGTCAAAGTGCTACCTATACTGGACCACGCACTGCCAGTATAAACTTTTATTGAAGTATTGCTAGAATCGATAAACAAGTCACCGGCTGTCAAATCACTTGACGGCACCGTGCCTGTGCTTATTCTGTTACCACTGGATTTGCCGATTTTGAAATCAGAAACCGTGGTACCCTTAAAGTTACCAAAAATTGCCATGTTGTTCCCCGGTCAGTTCAATGTTTGTAAAAACATTGTCAGTGTGAAGCCACACTGTCTACGCCGCTATAAGTATTTATCTTTTTGATATATTCTGACTGGGTTTGAAGTTCTTATACTATGATTTCTATAACACCTGGTGCGGCTTCAGTTTTTGTTTCTAAAGCTCTACCGATTATCTGTAATGGACTTAGTGATTTAGGATCAGATGCGACCATTGCAGGTCCTGGTAAGTCGGATGTGATTAACACATCACCTTTGTTTACATTACCGAGAACTTTACATGGTACTCTACCACGTAATGCTACTGCTACACCATTTGCATCCTTGTTCATTAAATATGCTGGATCAGTTGATACAACACCCACTGCTTGATAACTGCCAGGTTCATCTGTTACAGTGACTTCAGCATCGCCGCCAATTACAAGAACTGTACCCGGATCATAACTTGCATCTGCTGAATATATTTCTGCCAAGTCAGCATATCTTGCCGCTGTTGCTGTTGCTGTAATAACGCCTGCACTGAAGTTACCAGAGGCGTCTCTGGCTACAACTTTACTTGCAGTGTTTGCACTTGTGGCATCAACTGCTACATCATTTGCATTTACAATAATATAACTGCCTTGACCAACTGCTAAAGAACCACTTGTTGTTACTGTACCTGTTAAACCAGCGCCACCGCTAACACTAGTAACTGTACCAGTTGTCGATGTTGTTCCTGCACCAATTAAAGTTCTTATTTCTGCGGCGGATATACCAGTATTAAGAGATGGGGTTGATCCATTGCTTAAAATTGCTGGTGTACCTGTATCTGGAGCAGTGTTTGTAAATGTTAATTGATCGTCTGCTGTCTTTTCTACTTGTATACCTGTGCCTTGTTCAAAATGTAAAGTGTCGCCTGATGTAATTGTACCAGTCTCAGAACCGTTACCTTCCATAAATGTCCAACTGCTGTAGTTGTCAGCACTTGTGCTGATTACACCTGAAGTACTATTATAACTTATTAATCCTGATCCGCTAATAAGTGCTCTAACTCCTGAATCAGTACGTTGTGTGAAACTGAATACACCAGTGCCGCTGTTGTAACTTAGGTCGCCACTTGCACTAACAGCATTTCTTGCTCTTGTGTTTGTATAGTAAAGATTTGTATTTTCTGCTACATCGGCTGTACTAGTTGGTAAATTAAAATACGTTGAACCGTTATTGGTAAACTGCCATCTATCTGTGCTTTCCTTAAATTGAAGTCTTACATTAGTAGACGTTCCTCTTTCAATTTCAATACCAGCATCTTGTGAAGGAGTACCTGTTACATTATTGTTTAACACAATAATATTATCGTCTACAGTTAATGTTTCAGTATTAAGTATTGTTTGTGTACCACTAACAGTTAAGTTACCGCCAATAGTAACATCGCCACTTAATGCGTTTGAAACTCTAGCATCTGCTCTAGCATTTGTGAAGTATAAATTTGTGCCTTCTGATAAATTTGTTGTGCTAAATGCACTCATATCAACTGCAATGCTGTCTGCCGCAACACTAATACCTGTGCCTGCGCCAACATTAAGTGTAACTGCGCCACTTGAACCGCCACCTGTTAAACCATTACCAGCACCAACACTTTCAATATCACCTGCATCATTTGTAAAACTGATAACACCAGTTGAACTATCGTATGCAATATCGCCTGTGGCACTGATTGCCGCTCTGGCTCTTGCATCAGTATAATATAAATTTCCACTTTCTGCTATATCACCAGTATCTAATACCACTGAACCTGTTATACCGTTAACACTTACAACTGGAGCACCTGAGGCTGAGAAACTGATAACACCTGTTGAACTGTCGTAACTTAGATCGCCACCTGCACTGATTAATCCTCTGACATGGCTATCACTGAGTGCTAGAGATACTGCACCTGAATTACCGCCGCCTGTTAAACCGTTGCCGGCTGTAACTGCTGTAATGTCTGCCGCATTATCGTTAGCAATAGTAATGACGTTGCCACTGTTTGTTACACTAATGTTTGTGCCACCTTGTATTGTGACTTTTTCTGTACTGCTAACATTTTCTGCTGAGCCACCACCTGAATCTGTTTGTAATCTCCAGTGTGAATAATCATCTGCTGTGCTAGTAAACACACCAGTGCTGTTGTCGTAACTTAATTCACTACCACTTGCACTAAATTCGCCTCTGATTTGACTTTGTGATACACCTGAATAACTGAATACACCAGTTGAACTGTTGTAACTGAATGTACCATCACCTGCATTATCAACGGCACTAAAAGCACCACGTATTGCACTGATGTCTGCATCTACTGTAATTACATTTGCACTTTCTGATATTGTAGAATATGTGCTATCGCTAATACTTTTGATACCATGAATTGATGTATTACCACTAGTTCTAAATCCTGCATAAACTTCTGCATCGCCTGAGCCTACTGATTCTACATCACCTGCGTCTACAGCAGGAGTAATTTCAATTGCTTGACCGTCTAAATAAATGTATGCTTTGCTATTAGCATTGTCTGTGTAAATTGCTCTATCAGTGTTAGTTGCACTGTTTGGTAATAAAATAGTGTCACTGAATGTTTTAACACCTGCTATGCTTTGATTACCACTTGTTCTAACTACAGTGCTATCAACTTCTATATCATTAGCATTTGCAGTTATACCATCACCACCAACAACGTCAAAAGTTCTGTTTGAGGTAATATCGCCTCCACCAGTTAAACCAGTGCCGGCTGTTAGTGTAACACCTGAGTGATCTATGTGTTCGTTTGCAACAAATCCACTTAAATTATCATGGACAATTTCGCTATCAGTTGTACTAATAACACCTGAACCACTTACTGCAATACCTGTGCCACCACTGATATGTGCTAACACTTCTGCTTGGCTAGGACCAGTGTATGTGAATACACCGTTACTGTATGATAGACTTCCGTCGCCACCGTTATCAGTGACTGAAAACTTGCTTCTAATAGTGCTGTTTGTAATATCAAACACACCTGCTGAATATGTTGTATTTGTTCCTGCACTAAAATGTGCTTGAACATTTGCGGCTGAATTATCTATTCTGCTTTGTACTTCTACTAAACTTGGGCCAGTGTATGTGATAACACCTGTGCCACTGTTGTAAGCAAGACTTCCGTCTCCACCTGCATCAGTAACACTTACTTTACCTCTGATTGTTGTATCAGCAACATCAAATGTACCAGCACTATAAGTTGTATTGGTACCTGCACTAAAATGTGCTTGTACTTCTGCAGAGCTTGGTCCAGTATAAGTGTATACACCATTTGAATAACTAAATGATCCGTCTCCTCCAGAATCTACAGCACTAAAGTCTGAGAACAATAGCATGTTATTATATGTGCTACCATTGTTTGTAAACTGCCATCTGTCATCATTTTCGTACCATCGTATAGCAGTGTCGCCGCCAACTGGTCTGTTTGCAACAATACTCACTGTATTGTCGGTGACAGAGTTATTTGAGTTCAACGTAATTTGTGTATCTTGAACATAAGTATCAACAACATTTTCTGTGTTAAACACACCCTCAACTGTGAGGTCTCCATCAATTGTGATTCCACCAGTGACTGTTGCACTTGTTAAGTCTACAGTTCCTGTGAATGTTTTAACACCTGCTATGCTTTGATTACCACTTGTTCTAACTACTGAGCTGTCTACTGCAAAACTTCTTGAAGTAGTAATGTCTCCGCCACCGCTGAGACCATCTCCAGCAGTTAATGTTACACCGCTGTGAGCAACGTGTTCGTCAGCAACAAATCCACTTAAATCATCATGTACAATTTCACTGTCATTTGTTGCTATTTCATTAGCACTTACAGTGATACCTGTGCCTTCGCCAATATTAAATGTTCTGTTTGTGGTAATGTCACCACCACCTGTTAAACCTGCACCAGCACTCAATGTAACACCCGAGTGATCTATGTGTTCGTTTGCAACAAAGCCACTTAAATCATCGTGTACAATTTCACTATCGTTAGTTTGAATGCTGTCAGCATTTACAGTGATACCTGTGCTTTCACCAATATTAAATGTTCTCGATGAAGCAATAGTTCCACCGCCTGTTAAACCTGCTCCTGCTGTTAGTGTTACGCCTGAGTGAGCAACATGTTCATCAGCAACAAAGCCGTCTAAACTGTCATGTTGTATTTCACTTTCAACTGCTTGGAACGCCCCAGTTGAACTATTATAGTCTACACCATTACTGGCACTTAGATGTGCTCTTACTTCACTTGCACTTGGGCCTGTGTATGTGAATACACCTGTGCCACTATTGTAAGTAAATGAACCATCACCGCCTGAGTCTGTTGCACTTACTTTGCTTCTAATTGTAGAATCTGTAATATCAAATGTACCAGCACTGTAAGTTGTATTTGTGCCGGCACTAAAATGTGCTTGTACTTCTGCGGAACTTGGGCCTGTATATGTATACACACCGTTTGAATAACTGAATGAACCATCTCCACCGTTATCAACAGCACTAAAGAATCCTTCAACTGTTGATTCCAAGTTGTATACTTGTGCAGAAGATATGTTTGCTAAATTTTGTGAGGCTGAAGTAACTAAACCTTTGCCATTAACAGTAAATGTAGGAATAGTAGTTTCACTACCCCAAGTACCTACATCTGTATTAACTGTTGCTAGTGTTACTGGTATAGTTGCTGTGTCACCAGCATCTTGGAAACTTGAACTACCTGTTGCGTCTGTGGAAAGAACTATGTTGACTGCTGATGTTAATCCATCTGCAGAACTAGCAGTACCAACAAAATAAGGCGAACTGATATTTGCATCAGCGGCAATAACGTTTGCACTTTCTGTAAAAGAAAAAGAACCATATGCATTACCACTTTGTAAACGAATACTTGCTGTGGTAGCATTACCACTTGAATCTACTCCGTCGCTATTAACAACAAGAACATCTCCTGCAAAATCTTGCTGTGTAAATTCTACGTTATGAACAAACTGTCTTTGTTCTATATTACCTTCGAGGATTAACTTACCTTGAATAATAAGTTCTTCGTCTGCATTAATGTAAGTTCGTTTTGCCATTTATAATTCCAACAGTTTTTTATGTCTATTGTAACTATTTATCAATTAAACTTGTTTTGAGAAATCAAAAAAAAGCCCAGTAAAAACTGGGCTCTTCTCTTCTGATAAGATTAAATCTTATTGGAATGCTACGTTTTGCAACGAAATGTGATCCACGTAGTCTGCCGCGTTACCCAATGAACTTGCAGTGTTTGTAAGTTCTTTGTAACCGTAACGTGTCATAAATGATACAACTGGCTCGAATGTAGCAGGATCCATAACTGGACCTGTGCTCATTAACGGAACGTATGGGCAGTAGAACGCAGGAGCATCTGTCTCAGATGAACCTTTGTAACCAACCAAAATGTCTGAACCGTCAGCGGCGTAGTTGTCAACAAATACTTTGATTGTTCCATTCAATGTACCAACAAACTTAGTGTTTGTAGGTGCTTCGAAAGAACCTTCAGTTGTACGTGCAAATGTTGAAGTTGATGCACTTTGAAGAATTGTTAATGCTTCAGGTGATACAACAACATAGTTACCAGCACCACGTCTTGTTCTAGCCGCGATTCTGTTAGCACTTCTGTTGATTTCAATAGCAAGTGCCGCGTGTCTGTCACCGACATAAACGCTTTGACCACTTAAAGAACCGAAGTCTAAGTTATTAGATCCTGTTCCTGCTAATGAACGTAAAGAACCGATAATTTCTTGGTCGATTTCAACTACGATTTCTTGAGCTAATGCCTGCATAATTTCTGCTTCGACGTCAACGCCGTGCATTGCTTCTGCATCTTGTGCGGCTTCGAATGTCCATCTAGCACTTAAACGTCTTGTCTTTGCTTCGACAGTTTCTTTTAAGATTTGGATTGACATCTTTCTACCTGGTGTTCCTTCAGCAACTGCTGTTGCATCTGGAGAACCTGCATAAGATGAAGCAAGTTTGAATGGGCTTAGAGCCTCATCACCTGCTGTTGCACCACCACCAGTTTCCGCATAACGGACTCTTAGTGTGTGGATTTGTCCTACTGGACCACTCATTGGTTGTACACCAACAAGCTCGTTTGCGATCACTGAAGGCATAACCCTTCTGATCAAAGGTAACATTACCTTATTTAATGTTGCGACTGATCCTGCACCTGTAGCACCTGTGGTTGCGGCCTCTGACAATTGACGCTTTGCGTTTTCGAGTACCACATCCATAGTCTTTTGACGTTGACCACTAAGGCCTTCCATCAATGCTTCTTTGGTTGCGGACCAGTTGCTTTCAAATAAATTTGCCATTTCTTAACTCCTATTAATTTGAAAGTCCGGCTAGTTTACGGATAGTGTTTATTTCAACAACTTCCGTGCTGTCATTGGCCTCTGCTGTTGCAGGTGCCTTCTTATTTCCAGTGTGTTCTTTTGTCACTGATTCTGTTAACGTCTTTTTAACTCTTGGTGTTTCGCCATCTAAAACAGATGGGAGATACTGATCGAATTTCTTCTCTAAGTTCTCTGTCTTAACACTTTCGAGTAGGTCAGACATAATCTCTTTCTTCTCTTTGCCTAATGGTGCTAACAGTTCGCTAAGTTTCTCTTTACGAGCATACTTGTCTTCTGCTACTCTAAGTTTTGATTCAACAAGTTTTGCACTTTCTGATTTCTCATCAAGTTTTTCACCTGCTTCTCTTAACTTAGTTTCCATTTCGGCTATTGTCTTCTGAACCTTCTTAACTTCATTTGATTCATTCAAATAGCTCACGCCATATTCTGTTGCAAATGCTTCGAAGATTCTACGACCAAAGTCATTTTCGCGGGCCGATGTGATGTCATTACGGAAAGATTTAACTTCGTTAGTAATAACCTTGTTGACAACGTTTTCAACTTTGTCAGCGGCTTTACTAATAAAGTCTTTTTTGGCTTCAGCAAGTTGCTTCTTGCCTTCTCTAACCATTTTGACCTTCTGCTCAACTAATGCTTTTTTGTCTTCGTGGAACTCTGAAAGTTCTTCTGCGAGTTGCTCAGTTACAAAACCATCTAGTTTAGTAACGTGTTCTGCAACCCTTTCACGGTCAGCACGTAATTCTTTGACTTCCTCTGCAACTTTTTGAGTTACAAATTTGTCAAGTAGTTTAGCATGTTCACTTACAGCCTTGCGATACTTAACTTGTTGCTCTGCAAGAGCTTTTCTATCTTCTGCAAGTTCTTCAACTTCTGCTGTTACTTTTGTCGTAATAAAATTGTCCATTGCTTCAACGATTAGACTTTTGTCATGCTCGTATCTTTGGGCAAATTCTTCACGAAGTTCAGCAGTTAATTGCTCCTTTGCTTCTGACAGTTTGCTATTCCAGGCTTCTTGAATAGAACCGCGCACTTCTTCCGAAAGCTCTGTTCCTTCAAGTAGTTCGTTAAATGTCACTGCCATAGTAGTCTCCTACTTACTTTAAGTTTAATTCTCTAATGAAACTAGTGATTTGCTTCATTAGATGTCTTTCTGCACTATTATCGTGTGTGACGGCCTGTGCTGTATCATATAGTACTGCACCGCCTTTCATGTTAAATAAACTTTCATAGATAGTCTTTGGATATGCATCTGGCGCACTGGGCTGGGCCACAATATCAACAGTAACTATATCAAAATCTGATACTTTACCAGATTCATTAACATTACCACTGCCTCTACTACTCACGCCCAATTTAGCACCTGCCTTTAACAGGCTTTCTGCAATTTTTCCCATTGGTGTATCTATGATTTTTAGTTTACCAAGTCCATCACTACCATCACAATGCATGTCTGTGATGATGTGACTTACCCTATCAAGATTAATTTGAAGCTCTTCTGGGTGATCTAATTCTCCCAAAACAGTTTCACCTTTACTTAATCTGTTTCTAACGCTCTCAACTGCTTTTTCAATTTCACCTTTAGGATATACTCGACCGTTTTGATTCTTTGTTTCACCTTGGATAAAAAGCCCTGCCATAAACAAGTCTTTGCCATCTTCGGATTCAATAAGTCTCAGACCAGCATGGTCCGGGCTCATATATTCATAAAGTTTACGTATAGCCATTGATTGCTACCCCTTTAACAATTAAGCCTTTTTAGGCTCTACTTTAATGTTGTCTGAAGGTGTGTGATCTTTTGCTGATTCGCCTTTAACACCGTCGCTACCATCTTTTGCTTTTACAGGTGAACCTGCGCCTTGCACTGATGTTTTCTTAGGTGCTTTTGAAAAAGGTGATTCATTACTGTCTGCTTCGCCGCCTTTAGGCTCTGCTACTGAATCGCTTAACTTAGTTGCTTCTTCAACAACTTCGTCTTCAATTGATTCTTCGATGTCATATTCAACGGATTCCATTTCATCATCCATTTCCATTTCACCGTCCATATCCATTTCAGGTTCCATGTCAACTTCTTCTGCATCGTCGCCGTCTTCGTCTGACATTAATTTTTCAAATTCTGCACGTAGATCTTCAAGTTCTGCTTCTAGGTCGTCAACTTTGTCTTCTAAGTCTTCTTCACCTTTAGGCTCTTCGTCGTCGCCGTCTTCTTCTGCAAAACCTGTTTCTTCTGCGTCAATTTCTTCTTCGTCTGCTGAAAGTTCTTGCTCAAAGTCTTGACTTTGATCAATTGTTTCTTCCATTCCTGACTCTTCTACAGCCTCTTCGTCAGACTCTTCAGCCTCTTGGACTGCTTCTTCTTCTGATTCGGTTGCTTCTTCTACTGATTCTTCCTCATACTCATCAACTTCTTCTGATGCTTCGTCTAAAACTTTTTCATATTCTTGACGAGCTTTAGAAACAACGTACTCATGTAAAAGCTCTTCTGCTTTTTCATTTTCTTCTGCAAGAAGGAGTTCGAGAATCTGCTCTAATTTGTTTGATTCTGACATTTGTGGCCTCCAATTAGTATAAATGTTCAAACTTCTATAACATTGTTATAGAATAAGGCACATTTCAGTACCTAATACTTATATTACTTATGTGTTTTGAGTTATATGTGGGTAAAATGGGTGTTTTTTGAAGTGATTCTGACTATATTCTATTTATTTACAGAAAAGTATCACTTAAAACAGTGTTTTTATATTGTAGCAGGTTGTGCAGGTGCAGAATACATTTTACGAACAAATTTTTGATGTTCTACTTCTTCTGTTTCCTTCATGTCCCTTACTTTACGTAGTTTATTTAGTTGTTCTAACGTTAAACGGGTCTTTCTGGTGTCAGTTTTCTTCAATTTGTCTTTGTTGTCTTCTTCAGGACTATAAAATTCATCTAGTCTCATTATACTGTTCCCCCTGTGGGCGGTGTTTCTGGTGCCGCCAACGAATCTAAGCCGGCTTCCATTCCAGGATCTGCTGGTAATGCATCTGTAGGTAAATCTGCATCAACATCTACGTCAATATTTGGTTCTGGTCTTATGCCAATACTCGATAATGATGCCCCAGTATTGTCTGTTTGCATAGACTCGAACTTCTGTACATCATTTTCCTGACGCCATAGCTCTTCATTTTCTCTAATTTCGTCTTCTGACAAGCCTAAGTACTTCTTGAGTTTGAACTGGTTGCTTAAGAATGGTACATTCATAACATTGTTAAGCAGATTTGCTCGTTCTGTTTCAATTTGCAGTTCTCTGTAACTGCTAAAGTTCATTGGCTTGTTAAATTCTAAGAAGAAATTACCAGAATCAATTTCTATACCTCTGTATTTGAGATACATCTTAAATTCTCTGTCAATATCTTCCTGTATTTGTTTTTGTAAACGTTCTACATACTTGGCAAACCTAAATTCTTGTATAAATGCAACACCCACTTTACCATCTTGATAAGTCGCGGAACCGTCATCTGGTCCTGTAGGTAAGTAACTGCTTGGTATACGTAAACCACGTAGAAGTTTGTTGTTAAAGTACCTTAAATCATCAATTTGTCCTAGGTTTTCACCGCCCGGCAATGTGTCTACTTTACTACCTCTGCCGTCTGCTGTTTGTGCAAAGAAATAATCTTCCAACATGCTCATTGGATTGTATGCACTGTCTGCAACACTTTGTCCTTGTGAATTTTTACCAGGAACACGTTTTTGTTGTACTTCGTATTTTACTTGTTCTAAGTACTGTCTTGCTTTATGTGGTGGCATATTACCAACATCAATAAAAAACACACGTCTTTCAGGTGCTCTATGCACTCTGTATATAATAATAGAATCTTCTAATAGTTCTTTTTGCTTGAATATCTTAAATATAGGCTCTAGTATGCTGATACCAAAAGGCCAACTTGAATCCATGCCTTCTGTTAAACTGACATGTACTATATGTTCAGCACTGACTGGAATACCTTGATCAACTCCGTCCATTGCACCTGCCGAATATGAACCACCTGAATTTGGATTTACTGGATTCATGATACCGGCAATGCCTTGTCCACTACCATATGGTCGCTGATGTAATGCACTTGCATCTGTTGCAATTTGCTCTTGGAAAATAGGATCTAGATTTTTAATAAAATATGTTTCAATCTTTTTGCCTTCTGTTTCATTCACAATCACTTTTTCAACATTAGCAGGATCAACCCAATACAACTCATATGTTTGAGGATCTCTGATAAACACTTGATCGCCATATTTAATAGTATTACGGAATATGCGGAAGGCTCTTTTATAGAGATTGTTAAGACTACACCACTGTGTTAAAGTCTTGTCAATGATCTTACTTTCTGTATCACTTGGGTCTGTCATATAATTGACAGTAAATGGCAAAGATGATTGTTCATCTTCCTGTGTACCAAATTCTGCAATAGTGTCAAGTGCGGCATTGATTTCTGTATCAGTGTCCATATTATCATATTGCAGATAACGCATCAATCTGTTTGGAGAGCCAGAATAAACTTCTGGCAACCAACTGCTTAATTGGTTAGCACCGAAGCCCGGTCCGTCGCTTGTATTTGTACCCTGTACATTTAGTGGTAAACCACTATTGTCTACAGGTGTAAAATGTTTTCTCCAACTCATATAAGATCCATATTTTTATCTATTGTAGCAGTATTTATCAGGATTGTCAAGTATTTTGAAATAGAAGTGATTAAGCCACTGTTTTTTCATTAATTGAACTAAGTAATTTTTTAAGTTCATTTAACTGCACTGGATCAATTTGTGATATAATCAATGGTGTTGTTGTACTTGCTTTACTTTCTTCTGTGCCATCTGTGCTGGCTGTGGTCATTGCTTCTGTGCTAGGACCTTCTGCAGAAGGAGAGAATAACAATGAAGCAACTGCATCTAAACTTTGCCCAGCAACTTGATTAAATGCTTCTAATAAACCTGGGCCACTGGTAGTCCTTTGTAGAGCTTCGTGTAGAGATTCAATTGCCCCACCTAGTTGTGCAATTTTAGAAGGATCAATTCTAGCAAGTTCTCTTAATGCACTTGCATATATTTTAAGTCCTTCTGCATTGCCTTTTAATCCTACTGGGTCAATTTTCTTAGTATTACTGAGATGTTCAAGTTCATCATTGACATCGTCCATGATGTCGCCAATGTCATTTAGATTGTCAAAGTTTGCTTTACTAGCGGTATTAAGTGCTTCACCAAAGACTGCAAATGCTGTGGCATTTTCTTTGATACGTTCTATGTCAAACTCTTTTTTGCCAAAATCTTCCATTTTTTCAAATGGTGTTTTGCCGCCAAAGAATTGATTCAACCCGTCCATGAGACCGCCAATTAAATTGCCAAATGATGCACCGGCAGTTCCAGCACCAATTTTGCTCATTGCTGTGCCATATGCCGCTACTGCTTCAGCATTGTTTTTGATTCCAGCAGTATTCAGATCCATTTCGCCAAATGTTTCAAGTTTATCAAAAATGCTGTCGCCGCCAAACATTTCGTTTAGTCCGTCTAGCATGCCGCCTAAAATATTTCCAACAGCACCCACAACTGCACCTGCACCAAATGCTAACATGCCTGCACTGAGAGCAATCAAGCCACCACCTACTGCTAATAAGTTCATGCCATCTATGTCATTGAACTTTGCAAATCCTTCAGCCATTGATCCTAGGCCTTTGCCTAACAACCATGCAGATCCGGCTACTGCCGCGGCAATAACTGCAATAGCGGCTCCCAATTTTGCCGCACCAACAATGGCCGCGCCTGGGAAACCTGCTAATGATTTACCAAACATCTTGACGCCAGCGGCTGACTTGCCTAAACCAGCACCTGCTACTGCACCAGGTCCTGAGCCTTTGCCTCCGGTGACCATGTTAAGTGCTCCGCCGGCGGCTTTCTTTGCCAGTTGTAAACCACGTCCTACTCCAAATACTATGGCAAATAATTCAGGACCTTTAAGCCAAAAACTTGCATCGTCTGAAAACATCGAACTAGTGAAGAAACTTGAAAGCATTTTTGCGCCGTCTAGTAGAAGATCGAAAGTGTCTATTACAAGAATACCAAAATCTTTTATACCTTGAATAGTGTCTTTTACATCTTCTGCTGAGATACTGTCCATGAACTCAATTACTTTGGTAATTGCACCATCAATATTATCTATGGCTATTTTAGAAAGTTTTTCACTTATAGAAAGAGCGGAGTCTTCCAGATCTGGAAAAAACTTTTCTACTAATCTACTAATAGCATTACTTATATCATCACTTCTTTCTATAAGTGTAAGTGAAAAGCTCGTCATGAAATTTTGTAATGCTACTGCAGGACCACTTAACAATCCAGTGAATGCCATTCGAACAGTGTCCAATGCACCATTGATACCATTTTTGGCATTGTCAAATGAGGCTGACATCTGTGCTAACCTAGCAAACTCGTTTTGGAGAAACTCGTCTCTGCTGTCTTTATCAGGCATTGCCTCTTCCATTCTTTTATTAAACAGTCTGATAGAGTTAAGGCTAGACATCATTGCGGCACCCATCTCGCCGCCAACTTCTTGTGCAACTAACCTGAAACTTGCAATGCCTTTTGGGCCCATTTCTGCAATACTTTCACTAATGTTGGCTGGCATTCCTGCTAATAATTCCTCGGCTTTTTTTATAGAGGCCTCATCACCTAGGGCAACAAGACTGTTAATTTCAGCCATTGCGGCAGTAACCTGATTACCAGCCTCTGTTCCGGTTGAAGCAAATGCACTAAACAATGCTTGTCCCGAGTCACTGTAGAAAGCAGTGATATCAAACATCTGTTTGCCAATTTCATCAATGAGTTTTGAGTCTACGCCGAAGGCGGCCATTTCTGATTGGCTCATTCTCATGGTGTTAGTAAAGGATTCTGTTGATGTACCAAGCTCGTCAAGCATTGCTATAGCAGTTTGGAACATAGGGTCATCAAATGTGGTATCGGATGCTTTTTGTAAATCTGATATGGCAGTACATAGGTACTGAGAATATTGTATTTGGCTTTCAAAAAGTTCTTTTGCACTTTGTTGTGACCTCATTGCATCCAGGTTTTCGATCATACCCATTGATTGTGCGTTATCCAATTCATCAGCCATGTACTCTGTGAGTTCTCTCATGGTCATACCTAATGTGGAACCCAGTTCAGTGTCTTTGCCTAATGCAAGACTGTGATCAGTGATTGCTTGTACACCAAGTGTTGCAACAACACGTGAATAGTCTCCTATCAATCCACCTGCAGTACTGGCTGACATTCCCAATTTAGTAAACGAAGCGAATGCGTCAGCATTTGTTAATCCATCAACTGTTTCGCCAAACATCACACCTTGTCTGTTTAAGTCTATTAATGCTGAACCTGTGGCATAACCTGTAGTAGCCAAATTATACAGTGCTGTACTGGCCATGCTGACAGCACCCTTGAATAGATTTTTCATTACGCCGGCAGTGTTACCGAATGCTTCTTTTAATATGCCAACCTTTTTATCATCGTCTTGTTTGTTGGTTTCAACTGTTTTGTTGAGATTTTTGAGACTGTCCAGTTGCTTTTGTGCTAACGCTTCGCGATCTCTGTCTTCTTTGGTTTGCCCTTTGAAATTTTTATTTGTGTCCTTGCCAAGTTTTTCCATGGCTTTTTTGGTTTCTTCACTGATGCCAGCAAGTCCGGCCATTGCTTTGACCAATTCCCTCAGAGTAGCATCCATGGCATATTCAGGTAAGGTTACCTCGCGATCTCTGCCGTCTTCTCCTGGTATTTTAACTGTTGTAGAACCTGCCATTCAAAAAATCCATTAACACATGTTTTTATGGTGATAAATACCTTTACTGATAAATCACTGTTGTTATTACTGTATTTATCGAAATAATTAACTGGAGTTTTAATATGGCACAAACGTCAAATCCATTACAGGGCTTTTATCGAGCGCCTAAACTGTACACATCATTGCCTTCGATGGGCAAATTTTATTCTGAGGAAATCATCGAAATGCCAGAGAATGGCGAATTACCAATATTTCCCATGACTTCTAAAGATGAAATGATCATGAAGAATCCTGATGCATTGCTGAACGGTGAAGCAGTAGCACAGGTCATTAAAAGTTGTGTACCTGCTGTTAAACAACCTAGAAAACTTTTAAGCAACGATGTTGACACATTATTAATTGCTATGCAAGGTGCAACCAACGGCGACGAAGTTGATGTTAATGCCAAATGTCCAGAATGTGGTGAAGAAGTTTCAGCAGTGGGCAGTATCGAATCTGCATTAGAAAGCATGACCACATTAGAGGAAACATACAGTTTTGCCACTGACAACGGATTAGTAATAGAAGTGAGACCTTTCACTTATGAAAGTTCTGTTAAAGCAGGTATTGCTAATTTCCAAACCACAAGAAGTTTACAAAGCATTCAAACCATAACTGATGAAATGGAACAGTTAAAAGCATTTAACACAAACTTTATACAAATTGCCGCACTTAACTTTGACCTAATGGTCGACAGTGTTGCTAGTATCAAAGGCAAAGATGCTGAAGGTGATGAATTTGTTGTTACAGACTCAGCATCTATCAGAGAGTTTATGGAAAACTGTGATTCCACTATTGGTAAAAAGATTGAAGAAGAAATTGCTGTTGTTAATGCCAAAGGTGTTAATAAGTCAATTTTACTAGAGTGTGAAAAGTGTGAAAATCAATTTGAACAGGAGATAAACTTTGATCCTGTAAATTTTTTCACCGCTTCTTAGCAACACAAACATCTGAGGAAATCGTTGGCTTATTAAATCGATTACGCTCAGAAGCAGATCAACTAGAAAAATCCCTCATCGAAATAGCCATCTACTCAGGTGGTAGTATATCATGGACTGATGCTCATCAAATGACTGTTAAAGAGAGAAACCTAGCAGTCAAAACTATCAATAATTATAATAGACTCAAGTCCGGTAAAGGTATCCAAGAAGAACTTTAATAGTAATAAGGCCTAAAGGCCTTTTCTAACTGCATTCATTCGTTCGTTTCACTTCACTCATTCATTTGTTCGAAATTTCTTTCGAAGAAAGAACATTTCAGTTTCACGTAGATGTTGAGGTCAGACGGAACCAGTTACGGTTCCATCAAAAAAAAAATTTGGCTTCACGTGAGTGTTATCAGCCTGACTGGAAGTAGGTATTTACACAGTTCAATGGGCTCTGACCTTTCCCAACCTACGTCGACATCGCTTTCGCTACCTGTACGCTCGTTCCTACTTGTACAGTTTTTATGAACATTGTGGTTCTCGATTGACAGCATTCAATCAACACCAATACTTAACACCAGTGGGTGTGTCTCAGTGTGTACGTGCCTGATTACATTTTCATCAGTTTTTCCACAGCAGAATTAATATCCGGCCTGCTAACCTTGTGTGCTGTTTATGTTTGTGAAAGACTTTGTGTCTAGTGAGTATGACTTGGTGTCTGTGTATGCCTGCAAGTTATAGTTATAACTTGTCTAATGCTTCTCGTAAGATTTTTGAACCACCTACCCTAACGTTTATAATTCCGTTGTAATAATCATCATTAAGAAGTACTTCTCGTTCAAATTGTTCTTTTGCTTCAAGGTAACTTGCTACCCCTCTGCTAGGACAAATGTACAATATTTCTCTGGTAAAGTTGCTTTCGCCGTACTTGGCAACATCTTCTTTGAGATGATCTGAACTACCCCAGTACTCTCGCCAGTCACTTTCTTTAGTGCCTCTGCGTTTGTTCTTTTTTCCTTTTAGTGGTGGTTTAGTTGTTTTGAATTTTGCTAGTTTTTTACCAACATATTTCATGCCGTTCTTATTGTTAGTTATCAAGTATACAAATGCTTCGCAACCTTCCGGTAATTCGCTGATTTGTTTTCCTTCATAAATCCAATAAGACATACATAAATTTATCAACCTTTCAAGATCATATACCAGTAAAACGGTCTGGATGGGTTTGTGCTGGCATAGACAGCATATTTTTGCAAACCAGATTCTGCAATCATTTCTTCGAATGTTTCTTCAGTTGCACCTTGTGCATTTTCATTTAGTATAACATAGCCACCTGGTTTGAGGTGTTGTCGCACTTGTTGAAAGAATTTTTTATGTCCTGCCCAATCCCAATCTATTGCTGTACGGTCACAGTCATATTCAGTTTTATGGATTATGTTTCTTTTCAAAAAGGTTTTGTATTCTTGAGAACTGTCGTCAATAAAATGTGGTGGGTTACCCACAATGAGATCAAACTTTTGATCTATGTTATCAAAGCAATCACTGTGAATAAATTTTACTCTGTGTTTATAATTTGGTTTGTGTTCCAGTGTTTTGTTTATGCTACGTTCTACATCAGCCTCAATGTCTGCACAAACCAAATTGCGAAATATGCCTTCTGCTAAAAATGTAAAACCCACAAATGCTGGTCCAGAACACCATTCCATAACATCTTGAAATTGTGCTCCTATAAAATGTTTTTCAAAAATTGCTTTGTAGTCTTCTAAGGTTGCTAAACCATCGCCGTTGTGATTGTCATCAAAATAAATGGTTAGTCTTGGGCTAGTTGGTGCTTCTCTAAAAACATTATTCGACATACTCTGTGTCCGTGTTGTATGATGTAAACCCGCCCTCTTTTATTACTGTGAGTACGTTGTTTACACGACCAACTAGTTCTTCTTTGTGTGAGATCAACATAATGTTTTTGCCTTGCTCTCTGTTCATCTTTTTGAGAATAGCAAGACTGTTCTCTACACCCATAGAATCCATACCAGAATCTATTAATTCGTCTATGCAAAGCAGGTTCATAGGCCTATTTAGACTCTCATATATGTCTCTAAATGCCCAACTTAGGCTTAAAATAAGTCGATTACGTTCTCCTCTACTTAGATTATCAAAGTCTAAGTCACGCCCATATTCTGTTATTTCGACACTTAAATCACATGCAAATCTCACATCATGCGGTAATCCAATCTTGTCTAAATAGTATGCTAACCTATGATTTAAGTATGCAATATTCTGATCAATAATACGTTTACGAATAAAACTGTCTTTGCTTGTTAGCAATTGATATAAGAATTCTTGGTGCTCTTTTAAGAAAGTTAACTCGTTTATATTTTCAAAACTAATTTCTTGTAGTCCTGAGTCTTTGAGAGATTGTACTTGCTCATCGTACGGATTAACATCTTGTATTTTTTCATTAAGATTAGTTTTTAATGTATCGAGATTGTGTTTATGAGACAAAGCATCTTCTAGTGTGTTGTAGAATGTATCAACTTCATTTGGCAAATCACCAACTTCAGCAACGGCATCTTCTACTTCTTTTTGTCTAACAACAAGCTCTTCGTTATACACATTTTCTTCATCAATTTCTTTGATTAGTCCATTAGTGTATTCTTCGTGTGTGTCTAAATGTGCTGTACTTTGTTCACATGCAGGACATACGCCCTCTTTGGTTTTTTGTAAGTTACTCTTTAATGTTTCTAATTTTTTATTACTGCGTATTAATGATGTTGAGATACGCTCACATTCAGTTTGTAATGTTGTTTTCATATCTGTAGATTCTTTGAGAACAGCATTTGCTTTGTGATTTTCAATCTCTAGCTCAATATCAATTTCTTCTAAGGTGTCAATTGATGTTTGCATGTCCGCAACTTTGTCTTCTTTAGTTTTAGTCCATGCTCTACTACGACTTTCAATCTCTGTAATATTTTTTTCTATACGCTCATTACTGTTTGTGATTGCAGTAATTTTTATTTCTTCTTCTTTGATGTTGTCTTTTGTTTGCTTTAACAATTCTTTGAGTACATCTGCTTTTAATGACAGTTCTGTAATACCCAACAACTGCTCAATCATTGCACGTTGATCGTTTGCTTTGAGACTGAGGAAAGGTTCTGTGTATGTGTTCAGTGCAATAAGTTGCTTGAACATTTCATGTGGAAAGCCAATAATCTTTTCAATTTCTTTTTGTGTTTCTCTACTGTCGCCTTGTTGCTCACCATCATTTGGTTCGTTGCCATCAATGAAAAACTTTAGTGTGTTTGGTCTTCGCCCACGTTCAATTCTATATGATACATCATCGATCTCAAAATCAACAGTAACAATCATTTGTTTACCGTTGGTTTTGTTTATGAGATTATCTTTGCGAATGTTTGTGAGAGCGTCACCATACAATGCATAACTGAGTGCATTAATGATAGTGGTCTTGCCAGTACCATTTCTGCTACCGTCACCACCCAAGTCTAAATTATGACCAAGTACTAATGTAAGTTGACAGTCACCAAAATTCACTGCTTGGGTTTGAGCACCAATACTCATAAAGTTCTTGGCACTTACGTTTTTAATTTTCAGCATACTAAATTTCTAAACCATTATAGATATTAATAAGTTTTTGTTTATCAACAGTGTTACTTTCAATAGTTTCCAATTGACTGATAACAATTTGATCAACACTTTCAAATTTAATCTCACCACCTTCGAATTCATTTTCCTCTTCTTTGATAGGCAGTAATTGTAATTCTCTAACATTATATTGTTCGGCAAACTTTTCTTTAATAAAAGTTGCTTCTTCGTAACTAATGCTTATATCTAATTTTACACGAGCATAGGTATACCTACCGCCACCCTCCCCCGCGCATAGCTGTAGCTCTCCAGTAGATTCTCATGATCTTCGAGTAATTCTTTGAGTGTAAAAACTCTATACTTAGGACATTCACCCCAATTCACATACACAGGTTCTTCGCCCCATGTTAAAAACATAGCACCACGTTCATCATCTGAAACGTCTGCATAATTATGTGGAAAGGCGTTGCCAATGTAGTGTATGTTGTTTTTGTATTGACGTTTATGAAAATGTCCGCTGAACACATACTCAGGACCACTTAGCATTTTGTCATTGATGCCCCCGTGGTCTGGCATCTCTACCATTGCATTCATTTTGAAGTAAGGTAACTCAAAGTGACCAAACATATACTTGACTTTCATCTTAGAAACAGTTTTGTAATCGTCGCCTACTAACCACGGAATAATAGCAACATCATCTTGCTCAAAGAAATCATCAACCATAATAAAGTTTGACAAATCTCTAGCATATTCAATGCTGTTCATTTCACGTTTGTCACGATAATACAAATCGTGGTTACCTGTAATGAAATATACTTTTTCAAAGTTGTCATTAAGTTTTTTTAGATCTTGAATTGAAGCATTCAGTGTAGCAACATTTACACTTGCTCTATGATGGCTCCAATCACCTAAAAATATACAGGTTTCTGCATTTCTTGCTTTTGCTTCTGCAATAAACCAGTCAACGTACCTATGACAGTCGTCTAGATGTAAGCGGCTGTTTTGCTTTAGACCATAATGAATATCTGTAAAGCAAGCCGCTGTCTTAAACAGCGAACTCATTAGTAATCAAATGCCTCAGTATCTGAATTTGTGGATTCTTTTTCAGCACTTTCACGCAAACGTCTCATTTCATCTTCGTGTGCAATTTGTCTGCTGAAACTTGGTAAGTGTCCTTGCTCAATCAAAATATCATCTCTGATTGTCTGGTTGCGTTTTTCCAAGTTAAGTACTCTTGTGAAACTGTTATTTACGGCGGCTGTATAATAAGCAAATGGATTGTCTGATTTTGCTTCATTAAACTGTAGGCCTACTTGGCTTAGTTGGACCAATGCTTGTCCACGCATTTCGTCTACATAAGTGTAGCCACGCCAGTTTGCTCTATGTGAATATCTCTCAACTAGTTTGAGAAACATAGTTCCAAGTGTGTTTGTGATTTTACCATGCTTAGGATCAAACTCGCCTGTAGTAATATCGCCCTTCCAATGGCTCCTTGCTACTTCTTTAAGTTGCTTACCTACATACGCATAATGCTTGAATGGTGGAAAGTTAACTTTTGCTTTTGTATCTGCTACAGTCTTAGGATTCTTTTTGCGTCCTTCTTCTAAAGGAATATGTTCATACGTCATAACACGAAATACTACTTCGTCATCACCAATAGTGTCAACATCGACTGCAAAATCTTTTTGCTTTGGTTTGTTGCGATAATTCTTTTTGTCATGCGTACTCATTGCTACAGCATAGGCTTCAGACTGTAATCTAGAAGATTGATTTTCTTTAGCGGCTAACAATGTGTTATCGTCAATTTCACTAATATCATCTAAAATGATATCATAGATGCTGTATTGATCATCAAGTAGCCAACAATAACTTATTTTGCTTTTGTGTATTTCTTTGAGAATATCTTTATTGTTCAGGTAATTTGTTTTCTTTGCGACTGCCATTGAGTCTCCTATAATAGATTAATTTAATACACAAGTATATAATATATATACCACTATGTCAACCTATTTTACAAGGATTCTGGTTATTAAAACTAGTTTTAACTAATTCGATAAATACAACTATAGGAGAAACCATGGACGATAACGATTTACAAAATTTTCCAGCAACCACTAGTGCTATTGATAGTGTCTTAAATCAAGCCGCGTCTAAAGGCTTAGATAAATTAAAAGACAAAAACCCTATCCTTGGTGATATTGCCGGTGGTCTGTTAGGTAAAGTTTTTCCTGGTTTTGGCGGTACACAAGGCAACTTTGGTAGCACAGTTTTTGACAACATGATCAAAAACAAGATTGCTCAGTCAGTTGCAGAAAAGAAAAGTCAAATAGATATTGCAAGTTCAGATGATTTACCAAATGCTACTGGACAACCGCACATGGAAAATTATGACTGGCGAGCAAGGTTACGTCCTAAAAAAGGAGGCATGGCTCGCTTCTATAATCAATTAGGTGCAGACCGATATTTAATGGAGCCTATAGAACAGTCAGGCGGTATGGTATGGCAAACAACTCCACAGATTTTCTTATCAGGTACTGCAGAGTATGATAGTCATCAAGGACAAGGACAAAACTATCCAATACAGACTTTTAGCAAAAGTATTCCGCCCGAATTACCAATTGCCGCTGATTTCTTTGCAACAGATAATTATGAAGCAAGATATCTATTAGCAGTTTTTACATTTATCAAAATGGCAACAAAAGGGTATTACGGAGATCAAGCAGTAATAGACAACGACTATGGAACACCTCCGCCAGTTTTATTGTTTGAATATTTAGGCGAGTACGGATTCAATAAAATACCAGTAGTTATTTCAAACTTTACAATTCAATATCCTGATGATGTTGACTATGTACCAGTAACATTTGGCGACAAGGTTACTTATGTACCAACTCGTTCAAACATCATGCTTAACTTAACTACTGCATACACACCACACAGAGTGAGAAGGAACTTCAGTATTAATAATGTAGCCAATGGCACACTACCAGGATTTATCTAATGGCTAAGACAGTAGACAACAAGCAAGTTTATAGGGGCGACAGTTTTATTCGCAACGACAATCTTATAGATAATAAATTCTTAGGATTAAATGACTTGCCTAAAATGAAAGCCACACTCAAAGATGAGAGTTATGTGATTTCTCCGTTGTACGACGAACGCCCAGATCTATTGGCATACGCCATATATGATAACACACGATTATGGTGGGTGTTCTCACTGAGAAATCCTGACATACTGAAAGACCCGATCAGAGACTTCAAGGCTGGAACAAAAATAATTTTACCATCAAAAAGCTCTGTAAATGCATTGAGTAAATAAACATGTCTAGATTCCTCGGAGATAGAGCAGTTGTACCAAGAATCAATGATCCCTATGTAGGCGAAGTTTTTGGCAACGTGCTAGATACTTACTCGAGCCCAACATATAACATTCGTCTATACATGATGAATGATACACTAACCAAAAATGCAAAAGATGAGATGTCAAGTCCTGATCCTTCCTTGGCACCTGAAAATCCAGGAGACATGGTTATACTAGCTCAAACAGGTGTAACTGGTGGTAATCAAATTGACAACCTAGAAATTGTTACTCTCAGTAATGCTAATGGACCTAATGCAACTAGGGTTAATTTTCAAATTAAACAACCTGGCTCTGCAACATTTATAGATGAAATGAAATTGGGTATGCATTACTTGGGATTGAAACCAAATGTAAATCCACCATTGTTTTTAGAAATCAGATTCCAAGGCTATACAGGTCCAGAATTATCAGAAGGAGGCCAACTGGAAGATGAGGGAGGCGAAGCACTAGCGATTGCTGGCCCGTATAGATATAAATTAGCATTGAGAAACTTTGCAGTTGCAATTGATGAAAGTGGAAGTACATACGATTTCACCTGTGCATCTCTACAAAGTTTTGCATTTAGACGCTCAGTTTATAAAATGCCTGTGGAAATATCCACTAGTGGTAAAACAATCGAAGACCACGTGAATGTTTTAGAAGAAGCTCTAAACGATTACTATTCAAATTTAGCAGACAGCGGAGAACCAGATGTGTATGAGTTTGATACATCTAAGTTGATTGCTGACCCCGAAGCACCAGATGATTTCCTGACTATTAAAGACCAAAATCTTTTAACTGCTGACACACAAGATGCAGAACGAATGAACAGGCAAATGAACGAACTTGCTAGTACTGCAGATGCTATTGAACGTGATGCGGCAATCACAGCAAAAGGACAGATAGAAAATGACGGCTCGCCTGAAAAAATAATAGAAGGTGACAAAATCACTTTCCCTAAAGGCACAACATTTGATGCTTTTTTTGCAACAATCCTAAGCATGAATGATGAATTTTATACAAAGATTACCAGAAGAACTGATATAGAAGATGCCAGTTCTGAATCTAAACCAGAGCAAGGATATGTAAGTTGGTATAGACTTAATGCAAAAGTCGAAACAATTAACTTTGATCAAAAAAGAAATACCTATGCATACAAATATGTATACACGCCAGTATTATACAAATCGTCTCGTACTGATATTGCTGTAAAAGAAGATGAGCAAGAGTTAGATGCAGATACAGGACAATCTAGGCTAGAACAAATTATTGCAAACGGCGGAGTAAAAAAATCATACAATTATATTTTTACAGGATTGAATGACCAAATACTAAATTTAGATATTAAATATGATGCAGGTGTTGCACTTCTATTAGCACCAGGAGGCGGTGCAGTTGGAAGTTTTTCTGATGCAGAATCAAATAAATTAAGCACAACTATTCCAAACGAGCAACCCACTGATGTAGAATCAGAAGTACAAAAAGAACAAGAAGTTAAAAAAGAAAATGATTTAGATTCTATCAAGTCTTTTTTCAATGATATAAAGAATAAAATATCAGAAGGCATTTCAGCAGTAGACACAGCAATCGGTCAGTTGTCAGCACTCACTGGAACAGACTTAGCAGAAGTTACTGCAATTCTAGAACAAGGTGACGACAGTGCAGTAGATGATTTACTTGGTGGCATAGATAGTAGCACAGTGTCTGATCTTGCAGGTTCTTTGGGCTATGACGAAGTCATTAATGTCACGCCAGTAACTCCATATGAACCAGGTGAATCACCATACATATATAGTACGGATTTAATATTGGCATCCGAAAGTACTTTAACAGGAGATCAATTATCAGAGCTTGGATACACTAAAGTTGAAGTATCTGATGCAATGAAAGATCCGCAAACAAAGAGTACTAATGTATCTTCGAACCCTGTAAAAGAAAGTACATATAAATCTAACAGTGTGAGAAATACGTTGTTTGGTAATCTTGTTGAACAACACATGCAGGATAGATCATTTTTGTTGAGAGTTGATTTAGAATTGCGTGGAGATCCTTGGTATTTAGGTGCCCCTGGATTAACAGTAAGTGATGAAGAAAGTGCAGACTGGTATCACAATGATAACCATTTCTTTTTGAGAATTAAGGCTCCAGAAAAATTTGACCCTGATTGGCGAGACGAAGACGCAAATTCAGGTTATTGGAGATACGACGGTGAGTCACGTACATTTAGTGGACTCTATAGATTCATCTCATGTACAAATAGTTTTTCAGGTGGTAATTTTACATCAACTGTTCTAGGAAATAGAATATTAGGTTCTGCATTGTTAAAGAAAACTAAAACAGAAGTAGAGGAAGTAGAGGAAGTACCTACAACAGTACAAGATCCTAATACGAATAATCTCCCCCCGATGGGAGGAGTAAACGGACAGGATCCTGGGGAATAATATGGTAGATACTAGAACACAAAATAGAGACATTAATGAAATCGCTAATATCAAAGATTTCAGAGAGCGTCTTGGCGTCCCTAAAAATATTTCTTTGGGTGTAATAGAAGATAATCTAGACGAAGCATTTGAACATGCTATTGCTGTGAGAATTCCTGCTACACAAGGTAGAAGTTCTCAAATTGTACAATGCATGTGGTGCTCACCGTTTGCAGGAACAACACCATATAAAAATTTAAGTGACGACATTGAAGATCCAGAAGGTGCTGTACAAGCATACGGATTATGGATGCAACCACCAGATATAGGCAACCATGTTGTTGTGGCTTTTGGTGATGGCGACTCTAAATTTGGATTAATATTATCTTGTATCTTTCCTGGTAAATTTTCCAACAGCATTCCAGGGCAACCAAGTGTAACAACATATCAAGACAGTGCTGTGACTCTACCTTCCACAGAGATAAGTCCAAAAGAAGGTAAGCCCACAACAAACGACAGACCACGCCCAATCGAATTTGACTTATCAGAAGCAGTAGTAAAACAAGGATTAGCATTAGACCCAATTAGAGGATTTGGCAGTTCAGGTTCTCGACGTGAGGCTCCAAGTGATGTATATGGTATTTTAACACCAGGTGCATTAAACAAGAGTAGTAAAAAAGGAAATGTAAGAGGCAGTGGTCATCAATTTATAATGGACGACCATCCAAAAAGTAAACTGATTAGGCTACGCACAGGCGGCGGTGCCCAAATTTTACTTGATGATACAACAGGTTCTATATTTTTAATTAACCAAAAGGGTTCCGCCAAAATGGAATTCAAGTCCAATGGCCAAATTGATATTTTTGGCGAGAACAGTATCAATATACGTTCCATGGGCGATCTAAACTTACGTGCAGAGTACAATCTAAATTTAGAAGCAGGTCAAAACGTACATGTAACAGCACTAGGTGATAACATTGGCGGCCAACGAGCACCAGGTGGTGCTGTCATACAAGGCATAGCAGGTGATATCACAGGAGCAACAGGCACTGGCGGCGAAATTAAATTAGACTCTGCTAGTGATATGCATTTTAATTCAAGTAGAAACTCGTACCTAACAGCAAGTACCGGCGATATTAATATCAACAGCGGTGGCTCTACGTTGGTAACCACAGGTGCAAACTCCATGTCTACAGGAACAGGTAACTTTGAAGTAGTTTGTCCTGCAGGACGAGTAACAATGCTAACAGGTGCAGGATTTGATGTAATTACATCAGCCATTAACATGTTTGGTGGCATGGCGTTTAATGCTGACGCATTAGTTATGAACTTAAACAGTTTTGCAAGTGTGCCTACACCACCAGTACCGCCATTTGCAAGACCAGCCGCAGAAACAGCCAAAGGTAAAAAGAAATTAGCACCAGAAGATGCACCAGAATTTGAAAGAGATTCAGATACACCTCTAACAACTGGTGGTAAACGCACAGGCATGGTACATGAAATATTAACTACATTAACAAGACTACCTGGCCCTGAGCCAGACATGCATTATAATTACGACCCAGAAAAAAATCAATTGATACCTAGTGATATAGCAATTGACACACAAAATGAAGCAGTAAAAGCCGCTTATGAAAGAGTAGAGAATGCTACACAAGGTGAGGGCACTGTTGATCCTACCACAGGCAAAGGCAGTGATGTGCAAACACCAAGTGGCACACAGGTTGCAGTTGGTGCAGTAGATTCTGCAGGCAAAACTGTAACAGACTTACAAAACAGTATTACCGGAGCCGCAGATCAAGCAATGAGTGCGGCAAACCAAATAGCAGGAGCCGGTAATGCATTGTTAAACAGTATTCCTACTTTTGCAGGACTAGCCGCAGTATATAACGAATTCAAAGAAATGGCCAAAGACCAACTGCTACAAATCACTGGATTGAATGACATGACCGCGGCATTCAAAGCAATGTTACCACCGGTGAGATTTGCTGTGAGTAATCCTGAATTAGAAAAAGTCATCGGCATGGCTAAAAATTTAACAGAGATTGAAGCAAGACTGAGAGCATTTGCATTAGAAGCAGGTATACCAGTTGATCTATTAGAAGCACAAGTGCAAGAATTAATGGGAGACATAAACAGTATTAAATCTCAATTTGCAGATGTAAACGGTATTATTACTAATGTCCAAGGATTTACTGATGCATTACAGGCACAAGGTATCTCAGTAATACAAGATGCTGGAGGTTTTATATTTGAAGATGCTAACGGTTTCCAGATAGTTGATTTTTCAAATGGCTTGGGACCTATAGGAGAAACTGTAGGCTTTATTGGGGACATGAACAAGTCTTTTGAAAGTGTTAAAGGTGCAGTTAAAACACCGTTAAGCAACAACCAAAGATTGGCAGTTGCTAGTTTTGCACATCACATTGGTCCTGAGAGATTCTTAAACAGTAATGTATTGAGAGCAATCAATGAAGAAAAATTTGAAGTAGTACCTTACTTAATGAAAGGTTGGACTATGGCTCCTAATGAGCCGGGCGGTGACATGCAAACACAAGATACATTAGTACAGATGAGAGCATACGAAGCAGAAGTGTTCCAAACATCAGATGAACAAGGCATTGGGCTTACCAGAGATTATCCACGTGGTGGTGCACCATTAGGTGAACTTGCTGAAGATTTATATTACAAGCGACAAGATTTTCACAAGATGAAGTTCCAAGGCGATCCAAATGCGGCATTTGGTGCCCCTCAAACAATAAACGAAATTAAAGCGGCCTTTAGGAACTTTAGTTTTGATTCGACAAAAATTTAGTAGAAGTTAATTCTCCGATGCGTTTGTATGCATCGTATTTCAATTTACTTTCTTCTAAAAGGTTTCTCTTCAATAACTTAATAGTGTCCTCTAGGGCTAAAATTTGTCTACGATAGATTTCGGCGTTCGAGTCTTCATGATTCAACATAGTAAATATTTACAATTAAATAAAAAAAGAAAGGGTTTACCCCCTTCTTTTAGTTCATGACAACACTAGTGTTTCCATCTCTGAAAATTCAGTGGGAAACTCAACATTCTCATATCTGAAGTTTCCTACTAGATTGATTGTGTTGAACGTAACATACTTTTTCGTTTTGTGGTCATAGATTCCCATCTCAATAAAACCTTTTTTGGTTTCATAAATTTGGTGGAATCTTCCCGACTCTTGTTTGTTACGTTGTTCAGCCACAGCCCAGATATCTCTGAACTTTTTTGCTAACCGACGCATTCAAGCATCCTCGTTCTGTGGGTTTAGGGTTTCACACTCTTTAGTGCTTGTATGTATTTAAGCACATATAATAGCGATCGTCAAGAGTTTTTGGCAATTAAAACTAGTTTTAATAATTTAGATAAATACTTGTATGGTAAACTTTATTGGATTCAGCACTGTAGATAACTATGCACCTTTTACACTAACAGGTAGCGAATTAGTTAAACGTGACTTAATGAACGAACTTTACACTCGCAGAGGCGAAAGAGTTATGAATCCAAAGTTTGGTTCTATTATATGGGATTTACTCATGGAACCTAGCACACCCAAATTACAAAAAGAGGTAGAAGAAGATATAGAAAAAATCTTTAAGAGGGATCCTAGAGCAGAAATGAAATCTCTTAACGTGGTGGTACTCGATCATGTGATTCGTGCAGAAGTTGAATTTAAGTTTGTACCTCTAAACACCACCGATACACTTTACGTTGAGTACATAAGAAATATTTCGGAAGGATTGTAATGGCAATTAATAGACAAAATAATTTATTTGCGGCAGAAGATTGGAAAGTTGCATATAAAGCATATACTAAAATAAATTTTCAAGCATACGACTTTGATACAATTAGATCTTCTCTAGTTGATTACATCAGAAAAAACTATCCTGAAAATTTTAATGATTATATTGATAGCTCAGAATTTATTGCTATCATTGACTTGTTAGCATACCTGTCACAATCACTTGCGTTTAGAATGGATCTAAACAGCAGAGAGAACTTTTTAGAAACTGCTGAAAGTAGAGACAGTGTATTCAAACTAGCACGTATGTTGGGTTACAACCCAAAAAGAAATATTCCTGCTAGTGGCTTAATGAAAGTCACCAGTATCAGAACCAATGAACCTATCACAGATAGTTTAGGTACTAGTTTATCTGGCAAGACAATTTATTGGGACGATTCCAATAACAGTCAAAGTTACGAGCAATTTATTACAGTGCTAAACAGTGCAATGAGCAAAACAAATAGATTCTCAGCACCTGTGAAAGAAGGTACTATAAATGATATTCCTGCAGAGTTGTACCAATTGAATACGCCAATGAATGCACCCATTACATATAATGTTCCTATTTCTGTTAATGGCGTTAAAAGAAATTTCAACATTGTGAATCCAGATTTGAAAGACAACGATTCATTTTTTGAAAGACATCCAGATCCTATTAATCCGTTCCATATGATTTATAGAAATGACAGCAAAGGATTAAGCAGTAAAGATACTGGTTTCTTTATTATGATTAAACAAGGCGAATTGCAGTCACAGGATTTTAATTTCACAACACCAGTAGAAAATAGACAAGAAACTATTACTAAAACTGATATCAACGAAGACGATGTTTACCTCCAAGAAATCAATGCAAACGGTACAGTTAAAAACAAGTGGACTAGCATTCCAAACACTATTGGACAAACACTAAATTACACCAGCTCATCTTTGGATACACGTAATTTATATGCTGTTGAAAACAAAGGTAATCAAGGAATCACTTTGAGATTCAGTGATGGAAATTTTGCAAACATACCCAACGGTATTTTTAGACTTTGGCACAGAGTTAGTTCTCCTACTAGATTTGTAGTCAAGCCAAATGATGCAAAAAATAAATCAGTCACTGTGCCTTACAAAAACGAAGATGGTAAAGATTTTGGATTAACAATAACATTTGATCTCATGGAGCCAATTAGAAATAGTGCTCCAAGTGAAAGTTTAACTGCTATCAAGGAACGAGCACCACAAGTATTCTATACACAAAATAGAATGGTGAGTGCCCAAGACTATAATGTTTTCCCACAGAGTCAAAGCACTAACATCACTAAGATGAAAGCAATTAATAGAACTCACAGTGGCCATAGCAGATATATAGACATCAACGATCCCACAGGAACATACAAGAGCGTTGAAACATTTGCCAACGATGCATTTTTATACATAGATGATGCAAGTGAAAGTGAACAGGTGTTTGTAAATGATACTTCTACTCCTGTGGAAATAACTGCAAGTATCTTAACTAACAAATTAAAAACTTTATCGTTGAACAACTTTGTATACTATTCAATGAGAAATCTTTACACTGATCCTACAGCAAATGGTAGTGTAAACACATTTAAGTATACAGTTGCAGATAACGTGTTGTGGAATACACAACCATCAAAAACAAAAGGCACCTCAGGATATTTAACTGAGCAATTTACTGCAGGTACAAATGGTGTGCTTATAAACAATCCTGCTATAGGCACAGATATCTATAGTACACATGGTAATAAATTATTACCGCTGAAAGAAAACTGCTTTTTGAAATTTGTTAACCCTAGTAACACATCAGAATTTATTTGGGCAAGAGCAACTAAGATCAACAACAATGGCGCACTGTCAAGTGCATTATCAACAGGAGTTGGTCCATGGACATTAAGTGATGATGTACCAACAGGATATAGACTAGTTGAAGTTATACCATCGTTGAGAAAACAATTCTCAACCACTGAAGCATCTTTGATTGTGAGCAAAATCAAAGCAGAAGAAAGTTTTGCGTTAGGATACGATTTATTAAAAGACAGTTGGTATGTTATTGATTCAGCCAACATAACCTCAACAACAAAAACAAATTCGTTTTCTATAGATCCAGCCTATAGAGGAAATGACAGTTGGTTATTGTTCATGGAATATTCCGCAATAGACAACAAAAATTACAAGTATAACTTAATTACCAGAGGGTTTGATTACGTTATACAAAGCAAAGGCGATCTCAAATTTTATAATACTAAAAGTATAAAAGTATTAGACTCTAATAATAGAAGTAAACGTGACAGTGTAATTTTTACCACAGTAAATACCAGACCAGGAGAAACAGAATCGTTTGCATGGACTGGCTCAGCATGGAACAATGAAACTATTGGTGTTTCCACAGTACCACGTGGTAGAGTTGTTGACATACCTTTGAGAACCAGAGATACAACTTGGGAAGATGTAGAAGTGTCTTGGGTAAGTAACTTTGGTATACTTAGAACTGATGTAGGCGCAACTGCACAAAGTTATAGAGATAGAAATCTATTTGTAAATGATGCAGTAGTAGCACTGAATACATTTAGCAGTTCAGGCGGCGTTTCTTCTGAAACAAATGTTGTCGTACAACCTAACACTGGTAAAATCAGTTCAATGCCTAGTTACATAGACATTAATTTTAATGCAACTACATTTGGTTCTGATATAGTTGACGACAGTGGTACTGTAGCATTTGTTATGTACAAACAGTTACAAGAAAACGGGTCTTTATCAACTGAACAATTTGTTCAAGCAAATTTAGGAGACACATCTCTACAGGCAACAGACAAAAATGGTATTACTATAACAGACAATTTTGGTAGAATACTATTTACAAAATGGGATTCAGTAACTAGAACAGGAACACTAAGGTACACTGATTTACAAAATTCAGACTATCTATATTTGTCAGACACCAGTGGTAATATTAGTACTGATAAATTAAATGTCTACTATGAAAATAATAGAGATAAGTTAAGCAGACCAATTGTATGGGACGTTGTAGACGTGTTCAAAGAAGCAGACGGTTATATAGATGCACGTAAAATTAAAGTTGCTCCAATAGACACTGACGGTGACTTAGTACCAGATTATCCATTGCAGTTTTCAGAATTTGCAGACAAAACAGATTTAGTTTTCTTTGAATACTATACTGACTTTGATGGCTATAGATATAATAGACCCTTCGAAGGAAAAATTGCTGATCTAAGAAATGAAACAGTGCTTGATATTTCAAACACAAGAAACATTTTGTCGCCAGGTAGTTTCAATAGACAATATACATTGAATGAATTAGATTGGCTTGTTGTTAAAACAAAAGCATTAGCAGAGCAATTTGAAAACAAATCTAATGCATCTGGATTAGTTATATATGTCACAGAAGATGACAAAACATATCAACTAACACCAATTGGTACTTCTATTACAGAAACAAAATTAATAGAAGCCGCAGATTATTTTACTAGAGCTGGCAGAGGACAAACTCAAAATACATTATCTAGCATAAAGGAAAATGCAATTATTAAATGGAATCACGTTGCACCAAACGATGTGAGAATTGATCCTAGCATAAGCAATGTAATTGAAATGGTAATGCTAACCACAACTTATTATGAAGAAGTTCTCAAATGGCAAAATAGACAAGATTCTGAATTTCCTTTAGAGCCTACAAGCAATCAATTAAACATTGAGTTTGAGAAGTTAAATGATTATAAAAATGCTACAGACAGTCTTGTATTTAGAAGTGCAAAGTTCAAGTTGTTATTTGGTAATAAAGCAAACAATAAACTAAAAGCAAAATTCAGAGTTATTAAATTGTCTGATCAATTTAGTGACAACGAATTAAAGACTAGAATTATTAGTGTTATAAATCAATACTTCAATGTTAAAAATTGGGACTTTGGAGAAACATTTTATTTTACAGAACTAAGCACTTATATACACCAACAGTTAGGAAGTGCAATTGGTAGTATTGTAATTTTGCCAAAGAACAGCACAGGCAAGTTTGGAGAAATGTTCCAAGTCAAGTCTGAGCCTAACGAATTATTCTTAAGTACTGCTACGGTAAATGATATCGAAATTATCAGCAGATTAGACAGTAAAACATTAAGTAATACGGACTTAGAAGAAGAAATAGCTCTAGGCAGTAAGTATGCAAATGCAACCAAAGAAGCAGGCCCTTACGCAATTGAAGGATATTATCCATTGTACTCATCGAAAGAGATTGCAGAACTAGCAGGTAATGGTACAACGCATACCCACAGTTTCTTTGGACAGACATTCTATATGCCTAACGGTGTAACATACTATCATGGAAATTATCAAATAACAGATTCTACTACCACAGATACTTCTACTGGAACTGGATCAAGTGGTTCGAGTAATTCAAGTGGAGGCAGTGGTTACTAATGTCTGATAAGATTTATAAGAAGTTACCGGTAGTTCATCAAACTAATGCTATCAAAAATTTCTTTGATAACACAGTTGAACAATTATTCAGTAAGGCTAATGTAGAATTAGTTAAAGGCTTTATAGGTAACCAACGTGGTGTTGACCACGATGTAGAAGGTGCATACATTGTACAACCTACTGCATCAAAACGTTTCTATAGTTTGTCTCCAACGATCAATACTAAAACAGTTGATACTAATAAGCCTGAAAATTTGATTTTTTATGACGAGTTTATTGATCTACTTAAAAGTTATGGCGTACAAACTAAAAATCACAACAAGTTATTTTCTGATAGATATAGCACATATTTGCCACCAATAAACACTGACAAATTTATTAACTATCAAGAATACTATTGGGTACCAGAAGGACCTTCAGTTATTACAGTAAGTGGTACAGCATCTAATTACATTGACATTGATTTAGATATACTAGGCAAAGTATCATATGCATTGCCAGATGGTATGCCTATGAGAAACGGCATGATTGTAACATTTGCAGGTGACTATGTAATTCCTGCAAATCAAACATCTAAGAACTTTGTTGTTTCTGGTGTAGGAGATTCAATTACACTAACTGAGTTTACTGCTAACAATCCAGTATCATACAGATTAGATACTTCGGTTGCATGGGAAAAAGATTATTTCCTGCAAGAAAGAGGTGCAAGAAATAAAAATGCATGGAGTAGAGTAAATCACTGGTATCACATTGAAAACTTCAGAGACGCAGGTGATGTTATACCTGAAAAAACAAAACGTGCAAACAGACCTATTATAGAATTTGATAAAGAATTAGAATTATATGAACACGGTAATGCTTTACTATACAGTGTAGAGATATCAGCCGCTGATTTTTCATACAGTGATATAAATGGAATAGATGCAGGACAGTATATAGATAATGTTGGCATAGAAGGCGCATATATTATCTTCCCTAATGAAAGTGCAGAGGTATCTAAATACGTTTATTATGCGTCAGTTAACGCAGGTTCAATAGTATTATCACGTGTAGCAAGTCCTAATAGCCCAACAGGCGTTCCGGACGGCAAAGACAATTTTATTCCACTGGTGCCAACTAAGGGTGATGTGGTTTTAGTAAAGTCTGGTTCAAAGTATCTAGGTGCTGAATATTACTGGACTGGAACTGGTTGGCAACAAACACAGCATAAATCCAAAGTCAATCAAGAACCACTGTTTAATTTATATGATAACAAAGGGCAGTATATTGGCGACGATGATGTATACCCTCAGAACAGTTTTACTGGTAATAAGATTTTTGGATATGCAGTTGATTTATCATCACAAGAATCAAATCTTAGTGTAAGCACAGTCAAAGACAAAGAACTAGGTTTCCCTCTTGTATACAAGCAGTTCAAATCAAGTTCAGAAATTTTATTTCAAAATTTTCAAAAAACAAGTAATTACAATTACATTCCTTTTGGCGGAACATCAAGTAAATCTATAAACGGTTATAAGTTTTATAAACTTGATAAGTTGGTAGTAGAGTATCACGCATACTGGAAACATGTACAAGAACCACATGTGCAAAAAATTATTGCAACATACACTTTAGCACAGCCTGTTGTTGATAGACAAATTAAAGATTTTTATATTGGGGCAGTGCCTAAAACAAATCCTAAAGTTAATAGTGGATACGAAATTGAAATCACGCTCAACGGCAGTCCAATAACTGGATTCCAATATTTCCCCACTAACAAAGGTTTTATAAGACTTGACAGTGTAACATACAAAGCAAATGATATTTTAGAGATCAGTGTAAACAGTGATGACGGATTAATAGACGACCTAAATACACCAAAATATGATTTACCATTGAGTTGGAAAAACAATGTCTTAAAACAAGATATTGTTAGTATAAGTGAACCAGAGTACATGGAGCACTTTAGTGATTACATCAGCAACCAAAAAGAATTCAATGGATTAAAATTTGGTTCTAACAATTCAGACAGTATTGTTAAACAAGATATGTTTGCAAATAGGATTACTAATGCAGACCAAAATACTATTCTTGGAGCATTACTATTAGATGATCAACCACATAATCTTGTTGATGCAATGAGATTTAATAGATCTGAGTATACTAAATTTAAGAATAGAATTAAGAATGAAATAAACAAGTATTATGATACCAAAGACACAGATGGTATTTCATCAAGTGATCTATTAGAGCAAATAATTAGAATCGCACAAACATACAAAGTTGGTAGAGATGTTTTTAATAGAACATATATTTTACCATATGGTGATAATTACAAAGAAGAAGAATTCATAGTAGGTATACCAAATTCAACAGCAGATAGAACATTTACAAGTTTATACGATGCTGATTTAGACAAACTTGAAAATAGTTTATTAGTATACCACAATCAAAAATTACTAATAGTTGAACACGATTATGTGATAAGTTCATTTAGTCCTATCACAGTTACTATACTTGATAACGTACCTCTACGTTCAGCAGACACTATTTCATTCAAGTTGTATGACGCAGAAAGAGACAGTGCCCAATGTCCTCCAACACCTAGCACAATGGGTTTATATCCTTTGTTCCAGCCAGAGATAACAACAGATAATAGTTTCTCTACACCACTTAAGGTTATTATTGGACATGACGGAAGTAAAACTCCTACTAAGGGAGATCTGCGTGACGACTTAATGTTGGAATTTGAAAAGAGGATTTATAACAGTGCAAAGGCAGAATTTAGAACTAATAACAGTATGCCAGAGCACAGTGTATTCAGTTCACAGAATGGTGCATTTAGAAAAGAAACTTTAGATTATAAAGAGTTCAATGACTTAATGGTTAGTTCATATGCTACCTGGTTACTTAGAAATAACCTCAATGGCACAGCAAATGAATTTTATTCTGAGAATGACAAGTTTACTTGGAACTACAGTAATGGTTCTGAACTTCCCGGACACTGGAAAGGGTTGTACCTGTATTACTACGACACAATAAAACCTCATACGCATCCATGGGAAATGCTAGGCTTTACAGAAAAGCCACTTTGGTGGGACACCGAGTATGCATTATATGCACCTACAGATGTCAACAAGGTAAGTCCAATAATTGATTATACACCTACAAATACAAAAATGTGGGACGACTTAGAGAATGGTATAATTAGAAAAGGGCCTAGAGCAAACCTTTATAACGACTTGTATAAAAACAATAATCCTTTTAGAAGAATAGGGTTACATGAAGTGTTACCAGTTAATTCTAATGGAGAATTAATTGCACCAGCAGATATTGCATCTACTGAAACTACATCATTGACCCAAACATGGAATAATAATTTTGTTAATGCAATAACAGATATACAAGCAACATCATTCCGCAGAATAGATGGACTGTCAGTATCTGTAGATAATAGTAACTTGTATGTTAAAAGTAATACAATACCTAATCACAGTATTGATGGCTTACACTATGAGCATTCAGGTCATGCAACACTTGACGGTGATACAGTAGAGTTCAACGAAGTAACATACAATATTCCAAAACGAGACCTTCTAAATATTTCAAGTATAGGAAATACAAACAAGCAAGGCTCCGGACCTGTTGCTGTTGCTATTAACGGTATTCCAGTTTACAATATACAATCTAAAGAGTCTTGGAATAATGAAGATGAATGGCATTATTCAACTGTTACAAAAGAACATAATGACGACGAAACAGAACATGCAAGTGCTGATGATGGTATATTACATTATCATGTGTTCAGTCCACGTGTAGTAGGATTAAGCGAGTGGAGTACCACCGAGCATTCACCAATAGTAGGTTGGGCACTCGACGGCTTACCAATTTATGGACCATATGGCTATGCAGATCCTGATGATTCTACAAGTGCTATAACAAGAATTCAATCACCGTGGAATGTAAGATCCGGTTCAAGACTAACAGGACCAGGCGGAGCATACACCGGCCAATTCATAGAGGATTGGGAACCAACTGGCAGTGGTGACACTTATACAAATAGTTATAATGTGAGATATGCAAAAACACCAGAATCTCCGCTCCAGAAAATGAGATTTTATGTTGCCACTGTAGATGAAAACAACAAGCCTACTTTTCCATTCCATGTTGGTGGGGGAAGTGGTGCAGGAACATCAGGCAATAATGTATACCAAAACAATTTTTACTCTAATGCACATGACACTGGACTAATAAAAGAAATCAACATTGTAAACAAAGGTGGACAATACACTAATGCTACAGTTGCTATAACAGGTGATGGTACTGGCGCAACCGCAACTGCAACTATTGTTGATGGTAGCATACAAGCAATTACTATTACAAATCCAGGGTCTAATTATACAAATGCAAAAGCAACAATACAAGGCGACGGTTACAGAGCTATATTAACTGTTGTTCTCGACACCACTGATAATAATAGAAACAGTGGCTATTTTGATACTGATGCTCCAGAATATATTAGAAGCACAAAAGATATCAGTGTAACCACAAATGATGGCGTTGACAGCAGATGGGCATTCGGTGATTGCAGTCCTACAGAATATGCATGGAGAAGCACTGAAGAATTTCCTTTTGCAATGTCCGAAGCTCTGTTATTAGCAAGACCGGGTTTGTTTGCAACATTTTTTAGTAACCCTGTTGTATTACACAGACCTAGTTGTAATAATCAATATCTTCTAAATAAGAACACAGGCGAAACTTGGAAGTTTTATGATACTGCGGAATTTTTAATACACAGTGAAGTAGATCAAAATAAAAAATTCACTACAGCAATTGGTTATAGTCAGTTTATATACACATGGCTACAGTTCCAACACCTGAATATCACTGATGACTTTGCAGTTAAGATGCGTACACTCAATACTAACTTAGCACAAAGAATGAGTGGCTTTGTTGACAAAGACACAATGGTTGCAAGAACAGATCAATATAGTAATGATGGAAATGCAACAAGTCTTATTATACCACAAGAAAACATAAATGTCAACCTGCACAGCAGTAACTATAAAACAAGAAGTTTTTACAGTGGTGTTGTAATTGAAAAAAGTGCAACCGGATACATAATTAGAGGCTTTGACAAGAACAGAGGTTACTTCAATGTTTTACCTATTGATCCAAAGAGTCCGAAGTCTAGTATA
>JAAHTG010000224.1_pt1 | contig 54576 bp, 56 predicted proteins | sample 6116081 | NCBI WGS metagenome assembly JAAHTG01 (sample SAMN13939989, study PRJNA603662) | sponge metagenome | isolation source: marine sponge | host: Mycale hentscheli | place: New Zealand | collected 2005 | reverse complement strand
CACGCTGCGCAGTGTACCGGACAGGGTCATCTGCGCCATGGCTGCAAGATCCTCCGGTAGGGGTTTGACCAGAACCAAATGGCTTGTTTTGCGTTTGCCCGGCAGCATTTTGCTAGCCAGCCAGCTGCACGCTGCTGCTGCTGCTGTTTTCACGCTGGGGATAGTGGTGATATAACGCCCGCCCGGTTTCAGGCACGCTGTTGACTGCTTGGGACCAGAACGGCCGATGACATCGTAAGCCACATCAAATTCTGCGGCTCGGTCCTCAAAATTCTTATCCCGGTAATTGATCACATCGTCAGCGCCCAAATCGGTGCACAGCTCGGCATTGTCTGGCCCGCAAACCGCAACCACCCGCGCACCCATGGCCTTGGCAATCTGCACAGCGTAAACACCCACGCCGCCAGATGCGCCGTTAATCAGCACAGTCTCGCCGGATTGTACCTTGGCTATAGTATGCAGGGTTTGAAAGCTGGTTAGCCCAGCGCAGGGCATCGCCGCTGCGTCTATGTGGCTGACACCGTCTGGTTTGGGTGCAATGGCCGAAGCGTCTATTTTAACAAACTCGGCGAAGGCACCAAACTTACCGCGCAGCGGCTGCATGCCGAACACCTTGTTCCCAAGCGCGAAATTGGAAACCAGGGCGCCCAATTGCACAATTTCACCGGAAAAATCACTGCCTAGCGTAATCGGAAATGGTTCCAATGATTTTCGCGCCTGATACAGTCCGCGCATGGTAAGCCAATCGCGCGGATTAAGTGATGCGGCCACCACTTTTACAATAACATCATTGGGCCCTGGCGTGGGTCGATCGACATCTGCGATATGCAAAACGCCAGACCTGCCATACTGGTTGATAATCGCCGCTTTCATTTGCTGGGTCATGGGGTAATCATGCCTGAATAAAAATCGAGTACAACCAAATAAATGGGCTGAAATTCCGGCCGGGAAAGGTTATCTGTTGGGAATGGCCTCAACTTATTGTTAGGCTTGGCATAAAGGATCGAATGAAAAGGATATTGGCCGTTGATTCGCCAGTTTGAACTAGTGGACCGGGTTCGCGCTTATGACAAAAATGTCGACGAAGCGTTGCTGAATCGCGCTTATGTATTTGCTATGCAGGCGCACGGCACCCAAACTCGCGCGTCCGGCGACCCGTATTTCTCGCATCCACTTGAAGTTGCCGGCATTTTAACCGACATGAAGCTGGACAGCGACACCATCGCTACGGCTTTGCTGCATGACGTGATCGAAGACACGGTGGCCACACGCGAGCAGATCGACGAATTGTTTGGCGGCAAAATCGCCGAATTGGTAGACGGTGTTACCAAACTGTCAAAAATTGAGCTGCAGGCGGAAAGCGTTCGCCAGGCTGAAAATTTTCGCAAGTTTCTGTTGGCCATGTCCAACGATATTCGGGTGCTCCTGGTCAAACTTGCGGACCGGTTGCATAACATGCGCACGCTTCATCATATCCCAAAGCCTGAGAAACGACGCCGGATTTCACTGGAGACGCTTGAGATATATGCACCGCTCGCCGAGCGACTTGGTATGCATGTGCTCAAGGACGAACTAGAGCATCTTTCGTTCGGCAATCTGGACGCAGAAGCCATGGAATCGATTACCGCTCGGCTGAATTTTCTGATTGAAGAGAGCCCTGACCTAGAAGGCGAGATGGTAGCAGCCTTGCAGGAATTAATGGACATGTCTGGTATCAAGGCTTCGGTATGTGGTAGGATAAAGCGCCCCTATTCGATTTGGCGGAAAATGGAGCGCCAAAACATCAGTTTTGAACAATTAAGCGATGTGATGGCCTTTCGGGTTGTGGTTGCCGACGTTGATGAATGTTACCGGGCATTGGGTATTATTCACGGGCGTTATTCTACCATTCCCGGTCGGTTCAAGGACTATATTTCTATTCCCAAGCGCAATCATTATCGCTCGGTGCACACGTCTGTAATTGGCCCTAAAAACCGCCGGTTAGAGGTTCAAATTCGTACCGAAAAAATGCATGCGGAAGCTGAAATGGGTGTGGCGGCACACTGGCAGTATAAGCAGGAAACCGAGAAAGTTGATGGTACGCAGTATGTATGGGTTCAGGAATTGCTTGAAATTTTGGAGCATACTCACGACCCAGAAGAATTTCTGGAACATACCAAGCTGGCCATGTTTCAAGACAAGGTCTTTTGCTTTACCCCGAAGGGAGAGTTGATTTCCTTGCCGCGCGGATCGTCGACTGTTGATATGGCTTACGCCATACACACTGAGGTGGGAGACCACTGTGTCGGCGCCAAAGTAAACGGGCGCATGGTACCGCTCCGGCACCAGTTGCAAAATGGTGATCAGGTGGAAATCCTGACATCCAGTGCTCAGGAGCCATCCCCGCGCTGGGAGACATTTGTTGTAACCGGCAAGGCGCGTTCTGCGATAAAACGTCATATTCGTCAGGCTCGCTACGAAGAATTCCTCAGCCTCGGCAAATCCTTGCTGGAGAAGAATGCCCAACGCAATGGTCTTGACCTGACACCGGCTGTGCTGGCTGAGGCAGCAAAAATCCTCAATCTCAACGATGAAACTGCGCTTTTTGTTGCAGTGGGTGAGGGGTCGTTGGCCGAGGAAAAGGTTCTTGAGGCTGGTTTCCCCGGGTTTGAGCATAATTCAAGCGGTGAAAAGCTGCCGTCGGTGCATGAGAACTGGGAACAGGTTTCCAAGGGTGCGGGGCCCATTTCCGGCATCAGCGCGAAGGCCAAAATCCATATGGCAGATTGTTGCCATCCGGTGCGCGGCGACAGAATTGTTGGTATTAATGCCGTAGGTAAAGGTATTGATGTTCATTCGATTGATTGCGCGACCTTGGCAGAATTTGATGACAAGCCTGACCTTTGGCTGGATTTGGGCTGGCGGGAAAACTCAACAGACGACAGCTATTATGTTGGCCGGTTACGGCTTGAAGTGATCAACGAACGCGGCGCGCTGGCGTCGATTGCTGCGACGGCATCGAAAAGCGGTGGTAACATTTCGAACCTGGAAATTCATGACCGCGATCCTGAGTGTGTGATTATGGTGATCGATGTTGATGTACGCGACGTAAAACATTTGAACGAGGTCAGCCGGGCGCTGCGAGTTAGTCGTGTCATCAGCCGGGTTGATAGAAGTGGTTAGTGAGTTTTTGTCAGCTAAAGCGGCCAGGGTTCGCTTTAACCATTAAATTACCGTTTTCACCGATAAAAGCTTGACGGACGGCCGGGTAAACCCTATCCGCCAAGCAGGACTATACGGCTTATCAGGAGGCGATTTTGGATCAGAATCAGGTACTGGATGAATTTAGGGCGGCAGGGGCGCTTCTAGAAGGGCATTTCAAGCTGTCGTCCGGTTTGCACAGTCCGGTGTATTTGCAATGCGCCAAAGTGTTGATGGACCCTTCCAGAGCGGGTCGGTTGTGCGCAGCATTTGCTGATCAAATTCGCGCAACTGGTGTGGCAATCGACCTTGTCGTAAGTCCGGCAATGGGCGGCGTTATCGTTGGTTATGAAGTGGCGCGTCAACTGGGTGTGCCGGGCATATTTACCGAACGTGTTGACGGCGAATTTGAACTGCGCCGAGGCTTTGAAATACCTACTGGCGCCCGAACTTTGATGATGGAAGATATCATCACAACCGGTCTGTCGTCTCGTGAGTGCATTAAAACCATCAATGAGTGGGGCGGCAACGTTGTCGCTGCCGGTTGCCTGATAAACCGCTCCGGCGGTAGGGCAGAAGTCGGTGCGCCGATAACTGCGCTGGCAACCATTGATGCTCCCACCTACAAACCCGAAGACGTGCCTGCGGCAATGCAAGCGATCCAAGCTGTTAAGCCCGGAAGCCGCGGGATGAAAGCCTGATTGACCTGAGCCATGCTGTTTCGTCGCCGACATAAACTGACGCTATTGGCCAATCTGCGTGGATGGGTTTGGCCGAAGTCTGGCTGGCGAAGGGCCGGGATTTATGTTTGGCATCGTTTGGCACGCTTGCCGGGAACCCCGCATAGTATCGCCGCTGGGTTCGCTTGCGGAGTTGCCATTTCCTTTACGCCGTTTCTGGGGCTGCATATCCTGCTTGGTTGCGCATTGGCCTATATGGTGCGCGGGAATATTCTGGCGACCGTCATTGGTACCGTGGCCGGTAACCCGTGGACGTTCCCGCTGTTTTACGCGCTGACAGGTACCATTGGGGCGGCAATCCTCGGCAATGACATGGTGGCCGAAATTCCGGTCTGGGACTGGGACGCCATTTTTATGTCTCCTGCGGACTATCTACTTAAATTCCTACCGGTGGTTTTTCCGTTAATTGTAGGTGCGGTTCCGGTGGCGACCGCTGTGTGGTTTCTGGTTTATTTGGTTTTCAAAGGCTTGATTACCAAGTATCGTGCCGGTCGCAGAGCACGCGCCGCCGTGGCCGCGCAACCAGAAGAAAAACCAGATGATCAGCACTAACCACAGCAAGAAACTACGCCTGGGCGTTAACATTGACCATGTCGCCACTATTCGTAATGCGAGGGGCATTCGCCACCCTGACCCTGTGCGGGCGGCCGGGTTGGCTGTTCGGGCGGGTGCGGACGGTATCACCGCGCATCTGCGCGAAGACAGACGCCATATCGCAGACGAAGACATCGCATCGCTAACGGACGTGCTAGCTGTACCACTTAATCTGGAAGTGGCGGCAACTGATGAAATGCTGGAGATTGCTCTGCGCCACAAGCCGCACGCTTGTTGTATCGTGCCGGAAAAACGTCAGGAACTAACTACCGAAGGCGGTTTGGATGCTGCCGGGCAACACAACCGTTTAAAGCATTATGTAGACGAGCTTGGCCGCGCGGGCATCCGGGTTAGCCTGTTCATCGACCCGGACAAGACTCAACTTGATGCGGCTAAGGCGCTGGGGGCGCCGGTAACTGAGTTGCATACCGGAAAATACTGCGATTTAATCGGCGAAGCGCGCGATGAAGAACTTGAGAGAATCCGCGAGGCCAGTCGTTACGGTACGTCGCTCGGGCTTGAAATGCATGCGGGGCACGGTCTTTCGTTTGAGACTGTCACGCCGATTGCCGAAATTCCGGAGTTGGTGGAATTGAACATTGGGCATTTTTTGATCGGCGAAGCAATTTTCCACGGCCTGGAAGTATCAATCGGCGAAATGCGCCGCCTGATGGACGAGGCAAGGGCCTGAACATGGCCAAAAGCCAAAAAAAAACAGCAGCAGCCAATCCGGAGATCGCCGGTTACGAATTTCAGCGCACCAGTTTATTAGATGAAGCGTTGACGCACCCATCGCTGTCCGGCAGCCATAATTACCAACGCTTCGAGTTTTTGGGCGACCGGGTTTTAGGCTTGGTGATCGCAACCTGGTTGCTGGAAGAATACCCCAAAGAGGCCGAAGGCGAATTGAACCGGCGTTTTACCGCGCTGGTGCGCCGCGAAACGCTGGCGGAGCTGTCGGTAAAACTGGGTATTGCCGAGCGCTTGCAGGTAACACCCGGGGCCGAGGCCGAGGGCACAAAAACCAAGGAAGCAATTCAGGCAGATGTCTGCGAAAGCGTTATTGGAGCACTGTATCTGGACGGCGGTTTTTCTGCTGCCGACAGCTTTATTCGCAAGCACTGGAAGCCGTTGATTGGTGTGGGTGTTGCGGTTCACAAAGACAATAAAACCCTGTTGCAGGAATGGTGTCAGGCGCGCGCCGTGACTTTGCCGCGGTATATTGAGATTGAACGGTCGGGTCCTGATCATGACCCGATTTTTGTTATCGAGGCTGTGGTGGGCGGCGTTGGTGACGACCCTGTTACAGCAAGAGCCAGTGGGCCTGCGAAACGATTGGCAGAACAAATGGCCGCAGAAAGCCTCTATAAAAAATTGACTGGAGAGAAATAATGGCGCCAGACGTCGAAAATGTTAAGGGCGCCGAACATAAATGCGGATTTATTGCCATTATCGGTGCGCCGAACGCGGGCAAATCAACGCTTTTGAACCAGCTTGTTGGAGCGAAAGTGGCTATCGTTACCCACAAGGTTCAAACCACTCGCACCCGGGTGACAGGTATTGGCATGCTCAATGAGACCCAATTGGTGTTTATTGACACGCCGGGTATTTTTGAGCCTAAACGCCGGCTGGACCGCGCCATGGTCAACGCGGCATGGAAAGGGTCTGCTGATGCGGAAACCACCGTGTTGATGATCGACGCCAAAAAAGGCGTCGATGATGATGTCGAGCGTATTTTGAAGGGGCTGGAAAGCACCAGCAAAAAGGTCATTTTGGTTCTTAATAAAATTGATACCGTCAGACGTGAAAACTTACTGTCGTTGGCGGAAGCCTTTGATGAAACAGGTCTATTCACTGATATTTTCATGGTGTCTGCGCTGTCCGGAGACGGCTGCGTGGACCTGAAAGCCCATTTGGCGGGCATCGCTCCTGTTGGGCCGTGGATGTACCCAGAGGATCAGGTTTCCGACATCACCATGCGCTTGCTTGCAGCCGAGATTACCCGCGAGAAGGTTTATCTGCGCCTGCATGATGAGTTACCTTATTCAATTACGGTCGAAACTGAAAATTGGGAAGACCGCCCCGACGGTTCGGTGCGGATCGAACAGGTCATCCATGTGCAACGCGACAGTCAGAAGGGCATTGTTATCGGTAAGGGTGGATCGATGCTGAAATTATTGGGCCAGATGGCACGCGAGGACATGACCGAGAATTTTGACCGCAAAGTGCATTTGTTCTTGCATGTCAGAGTGACCGAGAAATGGGCTGATGACCGCGGTGTCTATAAGGACATGGGTCTCGATTTCGTCGAATAGTGCGTCACTAGCATTGTAAAAAGGGGTTTGCCGTTGGAATGGCAGGATGACGGCATCGTACTTTCGGCTCGCAGGTTCGGCGAGCACGATGCCATTGTTGAAGTTATGACCCCAAATTACGGACGCGCGCGTGGTTTTGTAAAGGCGGGCATGAGTCGTCGCAGCAAAACCAACCTTCAGCCAGGCAACTTGCTAAAACTCAATTGGCGGTCACGCATAGAGAACAATCTCGGACGTTTTCAACTTGAACTGGTGCGCAGCCCGCTGGGCAGTCTGATTTCCGACGGTGCGCGGATGTCTGCTTTGGCTGCTGTAACTGCAGTTGTTAGTAGTGCTATGCCCGAAAGAGAAACCCATGCCATGGTTTATGACGCCCTTTCAGGTTATATCGCCTTGCTGGAAGCTGAAGACGGTTCGATAGCGCACTGGGCTGCTGCGTTAGCACAAATTGAATTGGGTATATTAACCGAACTTGGTTATGGACTTGATTTAACCGCATGTGCAGCAACTGGCGGCACAGAAAATCTGGTTTTTGTGTCGCCCAAATCGGGCCGGGCCGTCAGTGCTGCAGCCGGTGGCCCATACAAGGAAAAGTTGTTGGCATTGCCGTGCTTTTTGCTAGGCGAGGCAGAGGCCACCCCCACTGTTGACGAAGCTTATTCCGCACTGCGGCTTACCGGTTATTTTCTTGAGCGTAATGTGTGGGTTGTTGCGGGTGCAGGCCAACCTGACGCCCGCGAACGACTTATGGCTAGTCTGTCAAAACTTGGCGCCAGCGCGTAATTTAGCCCTTTCAACAACTTACATTTTTTCTGTGGAAAACCACAACATCTTGTGGCGTTTCGATATGTGCCTGCTATAAATGGCGCATGACTGAGTTAGCCCCAGAAAATATTGTTGAAGCACCCTTCGCGGAAGCCCTGAGCGAACGCTATTTGGCCTACGCCCTTTCCACCATCATGTCGCGCTCGCTGCCTGACGTTCGAGACGGCCTGAAACCTGTACACAGGCGGCTTTTATATGCCATGCGCATGCTGAAACTGGACCCGAAAACCGGTTACAAGAAATGTGCGCGGGTTGTCGGGGATGTGATTGGTAAATATCACCCGCACGGTGACCAGTCGGTTTACGACGCACTGGTGCGCTTGGCGCAGGATTTTTCTGTGCGTTATCCGCTGGTGGACGGACAGGGCAATTTCGGTAACATCGACGGTGATAACGCGGCTGCTATGCGCTACACCGAAGCGCGGATGACCGAGGTCGCTGCCGTTTTGATGGAGGGGCTTGAAGAAGATGCCGTTGATTTCCGCGCCACTTATGACGGCGAGGAAGAAGAGCCGGTTGTGTTCCCGGGACCGTTCCCGAATTTGCTGGCCAATGGCTCTAGCGGTATCGCTGTGGGCATGGCGACCAATATTCCGCCGCATAATGTCGGCGAATTGATGGACGGCCTTCAGTTGCTGATTGAGGGGCGGCGCGACAAATCGCTTGAAATAACCACCCAGCAGTTGATCGACCGCATTCCCGGGCCCGATTTCCCAACCGGCGAGCAGATTGTTGAGCCGCGTGAAAACATCATTCAGGCTTACGAGACCGGACGCGGCAGTTTCCGCGTGCGCGCCAAATGGGAAAAGGAAGAGTTGCCGCGCGGGTTGTATAACATCGTCATCACCGAAATTCCCTATCAAGTTCAAAAATCCAAGCTGATTGAGAAAATTGCTGAACTAATTTCCGAGAAGAAACTGCCGATCCTGACCGATGTGCGCGACGAATCCGCTGAAGACATGCGTATTGTTCTTGAGCCAAAAAACCGCACCGTTGACGAAAAAATTCTGATGGAAAGCCTGTATAAGCTGACAGAGCTTGAAACCCGTTTTTCTCTGAACCTGAATGTGATCGCCTCTGATAACCGACCGCGTGTGCTGTCGCTTCGGGAAACGCTGGAAAGCTTTCTGGATCATCAGGTTGTCGTGCTGTTGCGCCGCAGTCAGTTCCGACTGGCGAAAATTGAGCGCCGGCTTGAAATACTGTCTGGCTATTTGATTGCCTATCTGAATTTGGATGAAATTATCCGCATTATCCGCGAGGAAGACCACCCCAAAGAAGAGATGATGCGTGCCTTCAAGCTGACCGATACGCAGGCAGAAGCGATCCTGAACATGCGGCTGCGGGCACTGCGTAAACTTGAAGAAGTCGAGATCAGAACAGAGCACACCAAGCTTGAAGGTGAGCGGTCAAAAATCAAGGCGCTAATTGCCTCGCCGAAGCTGCAATGGCTTGATTTGGGTGACAAGTTCGCTGATATGAAAAAACGCTTCGGTCAGGACACAGACCTCGGCAAGCGTCGCACTCGCTTCGGTGAAGCGCCTACTGTTGAAATTATGCCGATCGAAGCCATGATCGAAAAAGAACCGATCACGGTGGTATGCTCCAAGCGCGGCTGGATACGAGCGCTGAAGGGCCACACCAAGCCGGAAGAAGAGTTGAAATACAAAGAAGGTGATAGCGAAAAATTCCGCTTTCACGCTTACACCACTGACAAGGTGTTCCTGTTCGCATCCAACGGCAAAATATTTACGCTAGGCGGTGACAAATTGCCAGGCGGGCGCGGTAACGGTGAACCAGTGCGTCTGTTGGTAGATATGGACGCAAGCGATGAAGTGATATCGTTGCTACCCTTCATGCCGGGCGGCAGGATGATGGTAGCGAGCTCCATAGGCAAAGGATTTATTGTTGAGGCCGACAATGCGGTTGCGATGACCAAGGGTGGCAAGCAAATTGTTAATCTGCCGGGTGAAGCGGTTGCAACCCACTGTATCCCGGTATCAGGTGACAGCGTCGCGGTGATAGGTGACAACCGCAAACTGTTGGTGTTTGGCCTCGATGAGCTGCCGACCATGAACCGCGGGCAGGGTGTGGTGTTACAGCGCTATAAAGACGGCGGCATGAGCGACCTGATAACCTTCCACCGCGATGAGGGCTTAACATGGCCCATGGGCGGTAAGGGTGACCGCTGGCGCACCGAAACTGAGCTGGCGCCCTGGACAGGCAAACGCGGCAACGCAGGCCGCTTGCCGCCAATGGGCTTTCCGCGCAACAAGAAATTCAGGTGATAGGGGTTTCCAAATGAGTAAAGAAAACCTGCAGCGCTGGTATGATTTTGTTGAAAATCATGATCAAAGCGCGCTTAGCGACATGCTGGCAGACGATGTTGTGTTTCATTCGCCGGTTGTCCATACGCCGCAGGAAGGCAAGGCCATCACCTTTGCCTATTTGGCGTCGGCGGGCAAAGTCCTTGGCGGCGATGACTTTGAGTATGTCGGCGAATATCTGTCCGAGAGCGGTGCTGTCATTGAATTTGTCACCACCATCGACGGCATCAAAATTGATGGCATCGATATGATCACCTGGAACGCAGACGGTAAAATCACCGAGTTTAAGGTGATGCTGCGCCCACTCAAAGCCGTGAACAAGGTTCACGAATTGATGGGCCTGATGCTACAGAAAATGGGCAAATAGCCTTAATCTAGTTAGTGCTGATTATAGCCCTTCGCGGTAGGTGAAGCGCCCACCCATCATGGTGCTCAGCACTTTCACATCTTTCAGTTCCTGAAGCGTAACCGCGCGAATATCTGTTTCCAACACAACAAAATCTGCATATTTGCCCACCTCTATGCTACCGACTTTATCTTCCATACGCATGAACCACGCGGCATCGATTGTATAAGCTTTCAGCGCTTCATCCAGTGTCATTGGCTGGCGGTTCGGCGGGAAGGGGATAGAAGCCGGGTCGCTTGGATCTTGCAGGGTAACAGCCGCCTGAATTTGAAACAGCGGGGCCAGCATGGTGGCAGGAACACCGGGGTAATCCGGCGATATGGAGACCCGAACCCCTTTTTTGGCCAGATCGGAATACAGGCCCAATGACCGGTTCACCCGTGCCTCGCCCAACAGGCTGTTAAACAGGGTATGTTGTTGGCCGAATGTATTGTAAAACATCGGCGAAGCATTCACCGCGATATCCTGATCAATGATGCGCTGAATGTCGTCCTTGTGAGTGAAAGTCAGATGATGAAGCTGATTGCGGGCATCAGTGAAACCTTCTGCCCGAACCTTTTCGAAAGCATCAATGCCCGCGCGCGTTGAAGCATCACCTTCCACATGAATAATCAGATCAAGGTCAAGTTTGTTGGCCTCCCGGGTCATCACAAGCGTGCGCTTGGGCGACACGCCGAATTGTCCGCGGTGGGCGGTTGTTCCTGCGTAGGGTTCAACAAAAGGCGATGACTTGGTGAAAATGATGCTTTCCGGGTGGATTTTCACGCCCTTTATGCCCAGTCGGTCGCTCCGGTATTGTTTGGCCATGCGGGCGGCAAATTGCGCGAACTTAACCGGGTCCGCGTCTTTCGCTTTCAGCACAGGCATTGTAAAGGTGCGAATGTTCAATTCTCCGCGGTCGTCCATTGCCTGCAGGACAGCCATCGCAGCTTCGAAATCAGTCTTTGATCGCTCATGATAAGGGATTGTGGGTGTAAGGATGCCGGTCATTTGCGCAGTGGTGACCCCGCCCTTTGTCGCAATTGTCATCAGCTTGGTAGCGCTCGCTGAGATCATTTTTTCCGCATCCCACAGTCCCAGCGCCAGATAGGCTTCCATCCACTGCGCTTCGATGCCGACCCCTGTGGGGTTGCCTTGTTCGTCGCGTATCCAATATGTGGTGCCAGGGTTCAAATCGGGCGTGTCGGCAGTGATGTTGGCAGCTTTCAGTGCTGCGGTGTTTAACCACCCCTCGTGGGAGGTAAACTCAATCAGGACAACCGGACGGTCCGGTACAATCGCGTCCAGATCGGCGGCTGTTGGGAACCCGCCCAACACGCTGGCAGACCATCCAATACCCGTAATGATCGGCAGCTTCGGATGGCTGTCTGCATAGTCTTTAACTAATGCCAACGTTTCCTGTTTGGTGGTGGCACCATATAGGCTTAATTCCATGTTCAGCCAGTCAGCAGCAACCAGATGATCGTGGGCGTCGACAAAGCCCGGGAGCAGCATTTTACCCGTCAGGTCAATGACTTCTGTATTGTCTGATATGAATTTTTGTGCGTTTTTGGATTTGCCGACGAATATTATCTTATCGCCCCGGATGGCAACTGCCTCGGCCTCGGGGTGGATTTCGTCCATGGTTTTAATGGTGCCGCCAATGAAAATTGTATCAGCATATTCTTGGCTGTTGTCCCCTTCCGAGCAAGCGACTATCAGCGTTGCAATGGAGCAAACTAAAACCAAGCGTATGAATTGTGTCATCGATAGCTCCCCAAACCACGGCTCTCTCCGATAGAATGCCACAGATAGACCGCGCCACAAACCCATTGCTGTGCTGGCATCGGTGCGGCAATGGAATTTGTGCAGAAAAAAAGGCGCTCAGGAGACCGCCTTTCAGGTTTTGGGGAAGGTTTCTATCGTTATTGGAGCCAGATGGTTACATCCATCAGGTGCCTAAACTGGGAAGTGCTTAAACAGGGCCCATGTAAAATGCGTTTAGCTTATTGCCGTCCAGGTCGCGGAAATATGCCGCGTAAAAGTTACTGTCATCGCCGCCGCGCAGGCCTGGCTCGCCTTCGTCCGTCGCGCCCAGTTCCATGGCTTTGGCGTATATCGCATCAACAGTTGCCCGGTCGGGCGCAGCAATTGCTGCCATAACGCCGTTACCCACTGTTGCGGGCGCGCCGTCCAACGGGTTTGTCAGGCCAATGCCGCCGGTTGGTGCGTTGCTCCAGGCAACAAAACCATCATCGTCAAAAACGCGTTTTGCGCCGACAATTGCCGCCAACTGGTCATAGAAGACTGTGGCCTTCGACATATCATTAGTGCCAAGTGAAATATATCCGAGCATGTTTCCCTCCTTGCTGATGCCATATCAATGATATGGAGCGGAGGGACCGCCTCGCCAAGGCCGAGGACTGCATAGCAATGCTTCAGTATTGAATAGCAGGATTGGTGCTATCGCGCGAAACCCTGCAATGCCAAAAATTCTTCGATTTTATCGCCGGTTATCAACCCAGTTGCACGGGCTGTTTCACGTCCATCGTCGAACAACACCATGGTGCCGGTGTGGCGGAAGTTATATTTCTGGATAAAATCCAGATCGCGTTCGAAATCAACCCTGATTGCACGCACATTGGGACCTCGCCCTTCGGCGTGCAACGTGTCCAGCGCCCGGTGCTGCAATAAGCAAGTAGGGCACCATGAGGCATAAACCTCAAAAAGCATTGGTTCACCGCGGGCCATCAGTTCCTCGAAGCGGGGTGTTGAATATTCTTCCCAGCCTGGCAAAACCGGGTCCGACGGGCGCAGGTTCATATAGATCAGATTGCCCCACAACAAGATAGCAACCAGTCCGACAAAGCCGACTTGAGCCCAGACTTTTTTGAACAAAGATTTATTCGGTGTTTGTGAGGTTTTTTCCATGGCGAATGGGTAGCAGGACCGCGGCCCGGCGGCAACCAAAGGGTTGTAAACTTTCTGTTAGGTCGCAGGTGTCTGCGTTTGCTAGCCGTGGAATAGAAGACCCGGCAACCAGGTCACCAGTTCAGGGAACAAAGATATCACCAGCAAAGCGATGATTTGGATGACCACAAACGGCATAACACCGCGGTAAATTGCGGTGGTTGGTACGTCTTCGGGCACCACGCCGCGCAAGTAAAACAGGGCAAAGCCAAACGGCGGGGTCAGGAAACTGGTTTGCAGGTTCATTGCCATCAAAACACCCAGCCAGATGGGGCCGTATGTGCCATCCATGGCCAACAGTGCAGGGGCGACAACCGGAACAACCACGAAGGTGATCTCGATAAAATCGAGAAAGAAGCCCAGCACAAACATCAATATCATTACCAGCAGGATAGCGGTGAACTGTCCGCCAGGCAGGCCGTGCAACATGGCCTCGATGATCTCGTCGCCGCCGATGCCGCGGAACACCAGCGAAAATAGCGATGCCCCAATCAGGATCGCGTAAATCATGGTGCTGATACGCACGGTGGACCGCATTACTTCGCCTAATACGCCCGATTTATGGGTGCGCCACAGTGCGTTGGCAAGTCCTACAAAGAACAGCAGAGTTAGGCCAACTGCGGCCCAGAAAGCGAACTGGTCGGCAGTGGGTACAACCTGTCTGCCCATGCGCAGATCAAATCCGGCAGCAATTGCCAGCAGCAATCCAAGCGCCGCGATACTGACCAGAACAACAATGCGCATTCTGGCTCCCAGCCGCGCAGCGCCCAACAGGATAGCACCGACCGCGCCAACAGATGCCGCTTCGGTTGGGGTTGCTATACCTGTTAAGATTGACCCCAGCACTGCAACGATTAAAAACAGTGGCGGGAGCAAGGCCAGAAACAGGCGCATATAAGGGCCGTCATCGCTCTCGGCTTCATCGCGTGGAATTGCCGGGCTGGTTTCAGGTCGGAAAATAGCCATGCCTATCTGATACAGAATATACAGGCCAACAAGGGCCAGACCGGGTATCAGCGCACCGGCGAAAAGCTCGCCCGCACTCATGGGTACAGGCGAAAACATACCCTTGTTCAACTGCGCCTGCTGCCAGGCGTTCGACATGACGTCGGCCAGCAAAATAAGCACGATTGATGGCGGGATAATTTGCCCCAGCGTGCCAGCTGCCGCGATTGATCCGGTGGCTAGCGAGGTGTCGTAGCCGCGCCGCATCATTGTGGGCAAAGAGAGCAGTCCCATGGTGACAACTGTTGCCCCCACGATGCCGGTTGAGGCAGCGAGCAACGCACCAACGATGGTTACGGAAATGCCTAACCCGCCGCGCAGGCTGCCGAATAATTTGCCCATGCTTTCCAGCAATTCTTCAGCCACATTGGATTTTTCCAGCATCACGCCCATGGTAACAAATAGCGGTACAGCAAACAGTAATTCGTTGCGAATGACGTTACCAAACAATCGGTTAGGCAGGATTTCCAGAAAACTAAAATCCATCAGGCCAGTGGCAATTCCAATTCCGCCAAACAGCAGCCCGGTTCCAGCCAAAGTAAAGGCAACCGGAAAACCTGACATCAACATACCCACAAGGGTCATGAACATCAGCAGCGTTAGGATGACCGATATGTCCATTAGCGCGGCTCCCCAAACAGGGCCTTGCCGTGGCGTAGCAAGTCAGCGGCGGCATGTAGCGTAAGGGTAAAAGCAAACAACAACAGGGTTGATTTCAGAATGTAAACAAACGGTAGGCCGCTGGATTCGACACTGGTTTCCAAGATTGCCCAGCTGTCGGTGACATAGGGAACGCTAGCGTGCCAGAATAAAACCAGAAACGGCACCAGTAAAAACAGGGTGCCGTAGAAATTAACCTTGGTTTTGCCGCGTTCGCTAAAATTGCAATAAAGAAGATCAACACGCACATGTTCGTCTTTGAAAGCCGTATATCCCGCTCCGCCCAGGAACATCAGCGCGTTGATATATTGCAGGCTTTCCTGCAGTTGCACGCTACCCGAGGAAAATACATAAACCAACAGCACGACGGCAAACTGAACCAACACCAGAAGTAGTGGCAGAAGGGCGAGAAAATCACCAGTTCTAGCGGAAAATCCGTCCAGTTGCGTGATAAGTCTGTTGATCATTCGACGCTTTATCCGTCAGACAGATTGCGGGCGTCCATAAAGGCTTTCTCCGCGATTTCGCCCCAGCGTCTGCCGTTGGTGCGGCCGGCCATATAGCTATCGAAAATTCGTTTTGAGAGCTCGTCGTGGTTGGCTACTTCTGCAACAACCTGGTTTGAAACCGAACCCAGCTCACTCAGGATATCATCATTGAACTTTAACAGATTAACGTTGTGTTCGTTTATGAGTGTGTCCAGCGCGCGGGCGTTATTGGCGTTAAACTCAGCCAACATTATGTCATTTTCCGCGGCGGTGGCTGCTTCAATCCATGCCTTTTCAGTGGCCGACATATCGTTCCAGAGGTCGAGGTTCAGCCCCAATGCCAGCGCGGTACCCGGCTCATGAATGCCGGGATAGTAGTAGTTTTTCACGATGGAATAGAAGCCAAAAGCCAAATCGTTCCAGGGGCCAACCCATTCGGTCGCATCGATATTGCCCTGACTTAATGCTTGAAAAATCTCACCGCCTGCTTTGGTAACCGGCGTCGCACCGACCCGCTTCATCACTTCGCCGCCCAAGCCCGGCATGCGGATACGCAGGCCCTGAAAATCTTCAATCGAGTTCATTTCCTTGTTGAACCAGCCGCCCATCTGGGTGCCTGAATTTCCGGCAAGGAATGCTTTGACATTGAAGCGGGCTGATAGTTCGTCCCACAAGGGTTGGCCGCCCCCAAAGCGGATCCACGAGGTAATTTCCGGTGCGGTCATGCCCATGGGCACTGTGCAAAAGAAATTAAACGCGGGCGATTTGCCCTGCCAGTAATATTCGCCGCCGTGATACATGTCGGCTTTGCCCTGTGATACGGCGTCAAAGGCCTCCAGCGGGCCGACAAGCTCGCCGCCGGCATAAACTTTTATCGTCAGGTTGCCGTCCGACAGCGCTTCAATCCTGCGCGCAAGTCGTTCGGCACCCGTGCCAAGGCCCGGGAAATTTTTAGGCCAGGTGGTTACCATTTTCAGATTGCGTTTTTGGCTAACGATCGCCGGGCCGCCCTCATTTTGCGGCGCGTTTCCGCCACTGTCGCAGGCGGCGACAACAGTTGCTGCACCAACGAGGCCGGCACCGCGAATGATGTTGCGGCGGCTGGGTGCAGTCTTTCCAGTCGAAACTTGGGCACTTTTATTTTTGTTTAACGTCACGGCTTTGTCTTTGCGTGTCACGAATGTGGTCCCCACCTTTCATCCAACCATTCAGGCATCGGTAAAAATGTGAACGGTATATTTTTCTGTTTGATGCGGCCACATGTGGCTGACCGTCAAATTCGGAGCCAGTATAGAGTCAGAAAAGCCCATAGCAAGTAAAGAGCAGGCCCCAAACGTACAAAGAGCAGCTATTTGCGGCTAAACTTCTTGTGAAGTGGGTTCAAACGGGTCCCAACCGTTGGGCCCCAACCGTTCCAACGGTTTGAAACGGGCCTTATAGCTCATTTTGGGGCTGTCTTTGACGTAATAACCCAAATATACAAATTCCTGATTCGCCTGCTGGCTGCGCAAAATGTGGTCATGAATCAGATAGGTGCCGATCGAGCGCCGTTCTTCGCCTGGGTCGAAAAAACTGTAAACCATCGAAAGGCCATCGGACATCTGGTCGGTCAGGGCAACGGCAATCAGCTCCTTGGTTAGGGCGCGGCGATATTCAATTGAGACAGTATTGACCGGGCTGGATTCCACCATGTCTTCGAATTCTTCGCGGGTCATGCCGGCCATCGAGCCATCGCCGTGACGCGCTGACAGGTAGCGGGATAAAAGCTCGAATTGCTCGTCTGTTGCTATTGCGGGCCGAACGTCAGATGTCAGGTCACTGTTCAGTTTAGCGATACGGCGCAGCGATCGGCTGGGCGTGTAAAAAGGTGCAAGCACTCTGACAGAGACGCATTCAGCGCAATTTTCGCAGGCAGGCCTATAAACAACGGTTTGACTGCGGCGAAACCCAACCTTGCCCAGCGCTTCATTTAGGGCGGCGGCGTCTGCGCCTTTCAATTCGGTGAAAACCTTGCGTTCTTCCTGGCCGTCAATGTATGGGCAGGGCGATGCTGCCGTTACGTAAAATTTTGGGAACTGTACGCCTTGGTCTGTCATTTTTTTGGTTCACTCATGATTAGAGTAAACCATAATACCAAGGCACAAACAAAGTGAATGTCACCCACATGATCACAATCAGCGGCGTGCCCACACGGACAAAGTCGATAAATCGGTAGTGTCCTGGTGCCATCACCAGCAAGTTGGTCTGGTAACTCATCGGTGTGGCGAAACTGCAGTTTGCGCCGAAAATAACTGCCAGCAAGAAGGGCATGGGGTCCACCTGCAGTTCGAGCGCGATTGAAACTGCAATCGGCGTGAACAGCACCGCTGTGGCATTGTTCGAAAGTACATTGGTCAGCAGCGCGACAAGGAGGAAGAACCCTGACAGGATTACCCATATCGGCGCGCCCATCATCAGTTCGAGCGATGAATGCGCCAGCCATGCAGCGCCGCCGGTACCCTGCATGGCAGTGCCAAGAGCCAGAGCTGCGCCAACAATGGTGAAAACCCGGCGGTCGATGGCTCGGCTGGCTTGCCGCACATTCAAACAGCGCAACACCATCATCATAGTCGCACCGATCATGGCAGAGACAACAATCGGCATAATTTCAAGGGCGGCGGTAAAAACAACGCCGGCAAATACCATCAGAGCGCGCACTGCATATTCTTTCATCGGCACGTCAGAGGCCGACGATTCCATCAATAGAACATCCTGGTTGTCGCGTAGGTCCAGCACATTGTGGCGTCCGCCCATAACCAGCAACACATCACCAGCTTCCAGCCGCAGAGCGGTCAAGGCTGCACGGATCATCCGGCTGCGCCGCTGCACACCCAGCACCGAACATCCTGTTTCCGCCCGAAAGCCCGATTGCGCCAATGTGCGGCCATCCATTCTAGAGGCAGGCGCAATCACCGCTTCTGCGATAACCCGGCGCTGTCCTGCCTGTTCGTCGTCGCTGTCATCGCCCCCGGCGTCAGTCACCAGGTCTGGGGATGCATTCAACAGCTCGGTCATCACGCTGCGAGTTGCAGCTACCATAACAATGTCGCCGACACTCAACGTGATGTCGTCGTAGGGTGGCAATAGTTTCAGGTGCCCGCGCTGAATCATGCGCACGGTCACGTCCTTCAGGCCGGGGAACATGCCCGCAATGGCGCTTTGGCCCACCAGGCCATTGTCCGGGGCCAATTCCATTTGAAATAGAAATTGTTTGCCGCCACTTCCGGCCAATCGCTTGGCAATACCGCTGCGGTCCACTAGTAGCTTTGGAGCAACAAATATTACATAGAGGAAACCAACCGCTGCGAGCGCAGCGCCTGGCACGGTAAAGTCAAAAAAGGCGATGGTGCCGCCGTGAGATTGTTCGTAAGCGCCCGCGGCCAACAGGTTGGTGCTGGACCCAATTTTGGTCATGTTGCCGCCCAAAATTGCGGCGAAACTCAGTGGCATCATAACCTGCGCCGATTGCTTGCCTAATTTGTCTGCAACTGCCGCAAGGATGGGAATAAAAATCACCACAACCGGCGTGTTGTTCATAATGGCTGAAATCAACATCACCACCGCCAGGCTGGCAACCAACACCACATTGGGATGAGTTTTCCCCCAGCCAACCAGCATATGCGCTGGTCCGTTTAAGGCCCCGGTTTGCACCAGGCCCTGGCCGACAACCAGCAGCGCCATAATGGTGATAAGCGACGGGTCAGCAAAACCTTTCAGGATGTCGCGGTTGTCCAGAACATTGTTGCCGTCGTCGTCCAGTACCGGCATGACAGTGAACAGCAGCAAAACCAGCGCTACTGTCGCAATTGACGACAGTTCAAGCGGAATCCGGTCATAGGAATAGGCGCCAATCGCTGCAATAACGATCGCAAAAGTTAGCCACATTTGCAGGGTAGGTTCGATTAATTCCACGGATGCCTGACCTCGGTTCCAATCTTCAACAATCGTTATTGTTAACGATCGGGGCCTAGTTGAACAAGAAGAAAGGGCAATGGTTGCAGATAGCCTGGTACTAGTTGCCGCCGGTCAAGTTCGGAGGAACCACAGGAGCCTCTCGCAGGATAAGGATTGTAATCCTGCGGTTTTCGCTACGGGTTGGCTGGTCGGGATACAGGGGCTCACTGCCTGCCTTGCCAGTAACTTCGAAGAATCGATCGCTGGTAACACCGGACTGGTCCAGTACCTTTAATGCAGAATTTGCGCGGTCGGCGCTTAACGACCAATTGCTACCGCCTTGCGGTCCTGTGAAGTTGCCGCCGTCGGTGTGGCCCTGTACGGTCACCCGGTTTGGCAGCGCCTGTATCGAACCACCAATTTCATTGATCATGTCGCGGGCATAATTATATAGCTCGTCCGTTCCCTGGCGGAACATGGCGCGACGGTCCTTGTCTATCAACTGAATTTTCATACCGTCTTCGGTAATTTCCATAATCACCTGATCGGACATGTCTGACAGCGTCGGTGACTGCTGGATGGCAAGGCGTAGTTGCTCCTGCATCTGCTCGAAGGTCATGTCCTCTTGTTCGCGGATGCGGTTGGCCAGATCAATCACGTCTTGCACGTCCGGATCACCACCACCTTCCACGTCCGCGCCGTCATTGTCGCCGCTTGTCGGGCCGGTTTTGGGCCTGCCAGGGTCAGATATCAAGACTGTCGGTGAGGGGTTCGAACCGGTCGAATCGTCAGATGGTGGGTTAATCGCATCAACACCAGAGCGACCAGAAACCGCCGCTGTAGTAGGGGAAAAGTAGTCTGCCAATCCAGCCAGTGTTTCTGGAGGCGCTACATTCAGTAGCCACAACAGCATGAAAAATGCCATCATCGCAGTGGTGAAATCGGCATAGGCAACCTTCCAAGCACCGCCATGATGCCCTCCGCCCTGAACCTTCTTCACCTTCTTGATGATTGGTCTTGGTTTGTCGTCGTCGCCCGCCAAGAATTTATCCGCTTTGCTTGTTCAATCCGTATTGTCAGGGATCACTATTGCAGCAGATGGTTAACAACTGGTTCACATTTGGCGGGCTGTTGCTTTTCTTTGTGTATTTAAATTGGTGTAATTCACTTTGTGTCGGGCACCAGCGTTAAAACCCCTTCAACATCGTCGGGGATGGCGGTTTCGGTGGATATCTTGAAATACTCCACATCACGCCATTGATCGAACAGGTCATCATAGTGCTTTGAAAGAGGGTTTCCAGACTGACCGGTTGGTTGCACATAGAGCGAATTTTCCAGATCAGACATGTCGAAAATACCGCGGTAACTGGGTCCGAATGTGGACTGATTCAAGTTGCCGGGATTGGCACTTACACCTGCCACATTTACAGTAAACCGGCCACCACCAATTGGTGTCGTTAGGCCAAAAATGTCTTTCATTCCAGGTATTTGACTCATGGGACGGTGACTTTGGTGCAGGGTGTGGGTCGTACCCCACCGCCAGTCCTGCATGTCGTCGCCGTGACGCGCGGTAAGTTCCTCGATGGTTAGTGCCATGGCGCGGTTAGCCAACGCACGGCAGGTCTCAATTTGACCGTCTGTTGTGGTGTCGTCGCACCATGCTATTGAATTTTCGCGTGCCAGCACTGGCAGGGCGTAATAACCGGTATTCCAGCTTTCTTCAGTATGCCCAGAGTGATCTTCTGCAGCCCAATAGAGAGTGGATTTGAGTATCCGCGGACGCTGGCGAGTAAAGCTCGTGTAGAGCTCGCCCAGCTCGTCCCCCATCAACTGCGCCTGATAGTGCCGCAGCCATGTGTAGAATATCAGCGGTTCAGACTGCTGCGTACCCATTGTACCATCCCGCGCCTCAAGCGCCGCCTTTACCGGCGTGTCTTCCAGATTGGCAGCAATCCACGGCGTCAGGTCGCGGGCCATGTCAGACACAATGTCGGCATGCAGGTCAGCGAAAGTCTCGGGCGTATGTTTTTCGGTGGCTTTCAACTGGGCGCGGATGCGGTTGCCGCGGTATGGCAGCGCCACGTCGTTGGTGATGAAATGCGGGTACTCACCGTCAATAACTTTTTCGTTCGCGGTGGCAATAATGCCGCCAGCCGGGTTAAAGCGGGTTGGCAGTTCGCCGTATGGCAAGAAGCTTTGCCAGTCGTATTTAGCGTCCCATCCGGGCGATGGCAGGGCGCCGTTAATTTCGTTGTCGGTGCGGCGCACGGGTACCAGTGCCGGTGCGTAATAGCCAATATTCCCCTCGGTGTCGGCATAGACCATATTTTGCTCTGGCCCGCGGTAGAAACTGCCCGCAGCTTTGAACTCCTCAAAGTTTTTGGCTGCCCCCAGGCTTTGCAGTGCCACCACACCAGTGTCGGTGGGCAAAAGCGCTGTCCACTGCAGTGAAATCACATGCTCGTCGTCCAGAAATTCTTGGCTGCCGCTATAAATGTCAGAGACAACGGGACCGTGCCGGGTTTCCCGCACGTTAAGCACAATGTGGTCGCCGCCGCGTACCTTGATAATCTCTTCGCGACTTTCAAACTTCACAGGCCCGGTCGGGGTCAGATAGCGGTTGTCGCCGACAAGTTTTTCAACAAACAGGTCCATCACATCGGGTGCGGTATTGGTGAAGCCCCACGCGATATGGTCGTTGCGCCCGATAACAATGCCGGGCGCGCCGGGGAAACTGACCCCAACGATGTTGGTTTTGTCACTGCGGTTATGAAGCCGGGCCAGATACCATATGGACGGGGTGGTTAACCCAAGGTGCGGGTCATTGGCCAGCAACGGCATGCTGCTTGTTGTGCGTTCGCCCGAAACCACCCAATTGTTTGACCCATATCCGGCGGGCTTCTCTGGGCCAATCGCTCTAGCCGCCGCCACGATCGGAGATTTGTTATAAATTGCGGCCAATGCTGGGTAAGACCGTGGTTCCTCGCCGGGGTAGGAGGGGAATATGGTCGCAACTTGCTCGGGAGACAATTTTGCCAATAGGCGTGCGCGGGCGATTTCCTGGCGTGCGTTGCCGGACAGGTCAAGCCACATCATTTTTTGCCAAACTAGTGAATCCCGTGGGGTCCACGGTTCGGGCGTTATGCCGGTCAGGTGAAATTCAGGTGGCAGTGCACCGCTGCGCTTGCTCACATAAGCATTTACACCGGCGGCGTATTGCTCAAGCCCCTCGACAACCTCCGGCGGAAGAACAGCCAGCGCGGTTTCCGCGCGCAGGGTAAAGCCCAGTGTTCTGAAATATTTATCGAATCCAATGCCTGCTTCGCCCAGTACCTCTGCAACTCGTCCGTTGCCGATGCGCCGGTTCATTTCCATTTGCCATAGACGGTCCTGCGCGTGGGCGTAGCCCAGTCCGAAGGCCAGGTCATTTTCGCTTGCCGCGTCGATATGGGGAACCCCGTTGCTGTCGCGGGCGATGGTGATGGTATCGCTGGTGCCGGCAACTTCGTAGGTGCCGCTGGTGGGTGGCAGGCTGCTTTTAAGCCAGCCGAAGCCGATGGCAACAAAGGCGACCAAAAGCGCACCGACAAAAATTAGCCAAAACTTCAGTGTTTGCATCAGAATCTCGCCCCATCAGTTGGTGTGCTCTCCCCGGAGACACGTATTTGAATGGTTGACTATATGGCGATTTTTCTGTGGGGCCAACCTGAGATTTTTTGTGAAGGTTCAGGTTATTCAATTGTTGGACAGAAGGGGTTGGCTGCACACGGCACTAATAACGGCGACTTCACTGATTGGTGTGTCGACGTGAAGTGATTTGAGCTGGTGGCCTTGGTACAAAAGTTTAGCAGGGTTAATTCAAAGGACGTGAAAAAATGTTGAAGATAATGAAAATTGCGATGCTACCGGTGGCGGTGCTTACGTTGCAGGCGATGCCAGCAAGTGCAGGTGCCGAAAACATATTTGCGAGCAACGTGGCCGACGAAAAACCAGCTGCTGAACTGGTCATCGCTGTTGGCGGGTATGATGCCACGCTTTACTTCGCTGGTGGATTACCCAAACCTGGCAAGCCCGAGATCAACTATGTTTACGAAGGGCAGGTTTACTATTTTTCCAGCTTCGAGAGTAGGCAAACCTTTGTCGATAATCCCACGCAGTATGCGCCGCAGTATGGTGGGCACTGTGCATTCGCTATGTCAGACCACAAAACTGTAGCCGCCAATCCGGCGGTTTTCGCTGTTCAGGACAACAAGCTGTTCTTGTTCGAAAACGAGATGAAGTTGGAAATGTGGAAAACCAATAGCCGAAAATTCCGCGTTGTCGCCGACAAACGCTGGGAGCTTGAGGCGAAGAATTTCTCCAAATATACCGCTAAATTCTGATTGATTGGCACCGCGAGTGATCCTCGGGCAGCGGCGGACAAAAGCGCCGCTGGACAATCACGCCTCGCTCGCCTAAGCAAAGAAAGCTGCACCATTAAAATGTGCGGCTTTCAGCGTTTCAGGAGAAGATTAATGGCGAAGGTTGCATTCATTGGGCTTGGGGTGATGGGCTATCCGATGGCTGGGCATTTGGTTGCCGCCGGGCATAGTGTGACGGTTTACAACCGTAGCGCGGGCAAAGCTGACGCTTGGCTGGAAGACTATGCTGGCACAAGCGAGCAAGAAATTTTCGCCGCACCCACGCCCGCTGGTGCTGCCGCAGACGCCGATTTTGTTTTTGCCTGTGTTGGTGCCGACAAAGATGTTGAGGCCATATGCATCGGCGAGGAAGGTGCATTCGCTTCCATGAATGAAGGCGCTGTGTTTGTTGACCATACAACTGCTTCAGCGGACTGTGCGCGCCAAATGGCAGCCGCTGCAGCCAAGCAGGGTATTGGCTTCATCGACGCGCCAGTTTCTGGCGGGGAAGCAGGCGCTGTGAACGGTGTATTAACCATTATGTGCGGCGGCGATCCCACCCATTTTGATGCGGTGGCTCCGATTATGGCAGCCTACGGCAAAACAGTGAAACTGCTGGGCGGACCAGGCTCGGGTCAGCTGGCAAAAATGGTCAATCAGATATGCATCGCTGGTGTGGTGCAAGGCCTTGCCGAGGCGCTTCATTTCGGCATGGAGGCTGGGCTGGACGCAAAAGCGGTTGTGGAAGTGATCAGCAAGGGTGCAGCTCAAAGCTGGCAGATGGATAACCGCGCTGAAACCATGATTGACGGCAAGTTTGATTTCGGGTTTGCAGTAGACTGGATGCGCAAGGATTTGGGCATTGTGCTGGAGGAAGCCAAACGAATGAACATTACCCTGCCGATCACTGGGCAAGTAGACGAATTTTACGGCGAGGTACAGGAAATGGGTGGCAACCGCAACGATACCTCCAGCCTGATCCGACGGTTTAGAGAGTGAGTGAACAGCAATCCAGTTTCATCAGTGACTGGCTTTTGCCGTCGACAGTAAAACGTGCAGTTATTGTTGGGGCAGTTGTTGGAACTTTGCTTAGTCTGATCAATCAGTGGCAGGCGATCATCGGTGGTAGCGCGCCGATTGATTGGTTGAAAGTTTTCCTGACATATCTCGTGCCATACGGAGTGTCATCATATTCGACCGCAGCGAGTTTAAGAGACAATAGAAAAAGCTGATTTTTATCAAGAAACTTTGAGTTTGATTATGATAACTATGAGTTTGATTCCGAAATTCACGATTTAGTCGCGCTTTTTGGGTCAGAAAGGGCTTTTTGGATCAGAAAGGCAGGAAATTATGATTTTCAGGCAGTTATTCGATCACGAAACATGGACTTACACGTACCTGTTAGGTGACGAGGCAACCCGCGAAGCGGTGATGATTGACCCTGTGGTTGAGCAGATGCCGCTTTATGTGCGGTTGCTGAAAGAGCTGGACCTTAAGTTAGTACACGGTATTGACACGCATGTGCATGCTGACCATGTCACCGGCCTTGGTGCCTTGCGCGAAACCTTTGGTGCGCGTTCTATTCACGGCTTTGGCTCCACGGCGACAGGCATTGACCGCTTTGTTAAAGACGGCGAAGCAGTGACGTTCGGTAAACATGCATTGGCTGCGATTGCTACGCCGGGCCACACCGATGACAGCTTCAGCTATCATCTAAAAGACAGCGAACGGAGCATGGTTTTCACTGGCGATACACTGCTTATTCGTGGCAGCGGACGCACGGATTTCCAAAACGGTGATGCCGGTATGCAATACGATAGTATTTTCAATAAGTTATTGACCCTGTCAGAAGATACCATTGTCTACCCAGGGCATGATTATCGGAGTGTTTGTGAAAGCCGTATCAGTGAGGAAAAGCAATTCAATCCGCGTCTTCAGGTTGCTGGAAAAGCTGAATATGTTGAATTGATGGGCAATTTGAAACTGGCCAACCCAAAATTTATGGATGTTGCCGTTCCCGCCAATCTGGCGGCAGGCGTCACTTACACCGGCGAGTATCATATTTAGGCGATTATTGCCCCATTATGCGCTTTTGAGTTGACAAGTAGTCCACACCCCTATAATTCCCGCGTCTTAATGAATGGTCAGGGCAATAGTGACCCTGTCCGCGCGAGCATCATAGTGCCTTATCGATTTCGGTCTGCACACGCTCGTGGCGCTTACAAAAAGGAGCGATTCGCATGACCAAGCGTATCCAAGCGAAGTATAAACTCGATCGCCGTATGGGCGAAAATATCTGGGGCCGTTCCAAGTCTCCGGTAAACCGTCGTGATTATGGCCCCGGCCAGCACGGTCAGCGCCGTAAAGGCAAATTGTCTGACTACGGCATTCAGTTGCGTGCCAAGCAGAAGCTGAAAGGTTACTACGGTAACATCACTGAGAAGCAATTCCGTCGCTATTACGACGAAGCTGTGCGCCGTAAGGGCGACACCGGTGAAAACCTGGTTGGTATTCTTGAGTGCCGTCTCGACGCACTTGTTTATCGTGCCAAATTCGTACCAACTGTGTTTGGTGCCCGCCAGTTCGTCAGCCACGGTCATGTTCTGGTAAACGGCAAGCGCTGTAACATTCCGTCTCGCCAGCTGAAAGCAGGCGATGTGGTTGAAGTTCGCGAAAAAGCCCGTGCCATTCCAATGGTGATTGAAGCAGGCCAAAACCCAGAGCGCGAACATCCTGAATATGTTGCTGTTGAAGGCTTTAAAGCAACTTACGTACGCGTACCAACCCTCGACGAAGTTCCATACGCGGTTATCATGGAACCTAATCTGGTGGTGGAATTTTACTCTCGTTAATAACGAGACCAAATTCACAATGAATTGAAAGGCCACTGGTGTTTTCCAGTGGCCTTTTTTGTGATAGATTTTGGCTGTGTGTCATCTGTGGGGGAAAATGATGCGTTGGCTTGGAATTCTGCTTGGCCTATTCGCGGCGCTTGCTGCCAACGAGGCCGCCGCTCAGGAATCATCTGTCCTGAGTGTCGGTGTAACTGGAAGAGTGTCCGCAGAAGGTTTGGAAAGCCCCACGGTTGTGCTTGGGATTTCATCGGTCAGTAAAATGATTGTTAAATTGGCGCAAGCTCCTCTTAGCGCTGAAGCGGTCTCAGGTATGATCGCTGATACAGATGTTGACCTGGCCCATCTGCTTTCGCTGAACATTCTGCGCGAAGACAGCGGACTATATTATATTGATTTTAATTATACGTCGGCACGCGATCACAAGATATTCGAGGATGTTGGGTATCGTTATGCTAGAAGCCTTGCGGAAGAGTATAAAAATGAATGGCGGTCCTTTGCCGGTCTATTTGACACTTATCCAGTAAAAACCGTTCCACGCGAGATGATTGCTTATGCGATTATCGGCGCTTACTCACTAGACTGGGACGGTTTGAATATTGCAGCAGAAAATGAATACATGGCATCGACGCCAGAAACCCCGCGCGGCAGATATATTCTCTGGGCCAAGGAAAAAAGCGATGAAGTTTCGCTGGCGCGATTGTATTGGGGTAGCCATAACTCTCAATTCGGTGGCCTGACTCTGACAAGTTTTGGTGATCATGCGGCAATTCCGCGATTTGGTTTTCCGGATTTTGCCTGGCGCATGAATGCGTATCTACGCCGGCTCGGGCAGGCGCCTCTTTTTATCGGCGTTGATGAGCCGCTCCGGGAAACCGCCAGTAATTCCCTTGCCACATACGGCGACCTGATGATGGCAGATGTGACCCGAATTCTTAAGGCGTTGAGGCGTGGTGCGGGGACAACAGCGGATATAGTGAAGGCGAGCGAAGTTCCACTAGAACGGGTGGCGCCCTTATTGTACTGCTTGAACAAATGCGCTATATCCGCAGCGAGGACGAAACTGTGCGGTTGATTGCGCCGGTTTTCCTTGAGGAGGATGCGGCAATGATGGCCGAAATCATGAGGAAAAGTCGGGGCATTATGACGGATTGGCTTCGGGAAAATTACCGACCGTTGGAGCAGGACCTTGGACAGTTGACCACGTTGCGAAACGGGATTTCGTACCAAAGATATTTCAGCCAAATTTGGCACTATGTTTTCGGATATACCAATCGCGAACTTATTGACGCTGGCTTGATGGCCGACCCCTATGAGGAAGGGCGTCAATATAAAGGTTTTCTCCCGATGGCGCAGATAAACGAGGCCCTGGACTTGGGTGTGCGCCGTTAAGGGCCAATGCCCGGGGTGCGAACATCCGGAACAGGTTGCTGTAGACAACTAAAAGCCACGCACGTCGCGCACCAACCCTCCACAAAGTTCCGTACGCGGTTATCATGGAATCTAATCTGGTGGTGGAATTTTCTTCTCGTTAATACCAAGATAGGATGAGTATTTTGGGAAGGTCGCCAGCATGTGTTGACTACCGTTCTTTTTTGGTTCTAATTTTTAGTTGTGAGGTAACCGAATTTTTGCAGTACGCCTACCACTCCGAATGCTTCATACATGGAACAATTTAGATGAAGGAGGAGCTGGTTGATCTGCATGCCAGGCTGTTCACTTACTAGACGTAAAAGTAGCTCGGCTGTTTTTGGTGTGGGTATTAGTTCTGGCACCAGCTTAGACATTTTTAGTTGTGTTAGGGCTTCAAAGGCCATTGGAGCAGGTTCATCGTTTATGTAAAGGCGAGAATCTTTAGTGAAGCGCTCGGAAGGGTAGGAAGAAAACAGCGTAGCGGGATCCAGTCGGCGAGGCGAATTCCTCGGCGCCGAATTTATTAATCTACTGTGCTCGTCTTGTGTTTTTGCGCGCGTCCTGATTTCGCTCATTTCTTTCCAAAGCGATTTGTATTGAGGGAAAACAACTGACCAGTCATATACTGACTTTGCCCGCCTTTTACCGTTCTGTCCGAGCTCCTTTCTGAGTTCAGGTGAATTTGCAAGTAGCAATGCCTTTTCAGTAAATTGCTTAATCGAAACATCCGTTTGGTAGCTCGCGGCGATACAATAACGCTGATAGTTTCCGCTAGCCTCATAAATCTCTGCCAGATTATCCATGTTACTCGGCATTGCCGTAGGGATTTTAAAGCCTTCTACGCCATCTTGGCACAGCTCGGAGTACCCGTCCCAGTCAGTAATGATAATAGGTAAGCCGCTCGCCATCGCCTCAGCGGGGGTAAGGCCGAAAGTTTCTTGGATGTTATCGGAAAGTGACACAAAAACATCCGATCCGGCCAAGCATTGATGTTTTAATACTGGGTCTCGGCCGTCAATGTGAAGGTATCTGATATCAGGCGCTATGCTCTCTCGAGCTTCTAACATTGTTTCTTCAATTGGGGGGGTAGCAAACCATCCACATTCTATTAGTGTTACCTTTTTTCCGGATTGTTCCGCTACTCGTTGCAGGCCAGCATACATTGGAAAAGCATGTGCTTTCATATAAGTATTTAGTCTGCCGAGATAAAGAAAAACAATTTCATTGTCTTCAATTCCAAACGCTTTTCTGCCCGTTTCTTTGTCCTCCTCGGAATACTCATGGTCAGAGCAATGAATGCCGAGAGGAATAACTGGCGTTGCACAGAGTTGTTGTACTTTGGTGGCACCAAGCTTCCACTGCAAATATTCACTTTCTGCCGCAAATATCTTCTCAATGGTGTTTTTTACAGAACGCGAAGTACAGATTAAGGCGTCCCAAGGCATAACCGGGCCGGTTACACAGTCAGCCACTAACTCGGAAACACCGTGAGAAGCGGTCGTATGTGTAACGCCGAAAATAGAGTAGCTATCCAAACCATGACGCAGGCGCATCTTTGCTGCGGCAGGTATGTTGGGATCAGGCAGATAGAACGTTGAAGCTGCTCTTAGAAGGCTACCATTATTTCTTTTGCAATGGTGGGTAGTTATGCCGGGCTTAATATCGTTGACAATCCGTTGAAAATTGGCCGCGCTTTGCGGCGAATTGGTACAGGCCAAAAGTGATTCAGTTTCTGTATCCAGGTCATTGACAACAGACCTCAAAAAAGCGTGCCCCGCGGACTGTCGGCCCATCAATTTTTTGCTTTTCATGTCGTAACCATCTGGCTCGAAAAACATTGCTAAGACAGGAGAAGTTTTGTTCATTTTTGGTACCATGAATGGAGAGAATGAAGTCCGCGCAAACGGGAAGTTTGTTATTCCCATTTTTTGAACAAATAGGCAAAGATGTAAAGAGAATTGTTGTGGCTCCGTTTTTACTGACCAATTGTGGCAGGGAATACTCGATTAAGCTGCCGATAAGGCACTGAGTTGCGCTGGAACGGCGAGGACAAAAATGTTGCAGCTAATGGAACTGTGTTGATTTGAGCGTATTTATTGAGCACTTGTGAAAGCAGTTGAAAGTAAATGCGTGTGAACATGAAGATATGGCTGATACCATTAAGTATGGTGGTAAAAATACTTACATGTATATGAGCGCGGATGGCTTGCGTTTGGGACAGTTTGCCTTTGGAAAAGAAGAGTGCGGGTTCGAATAAGACTTTTTGTTCATTGACTGAATCAGGATGTTCCATTGGGCGGACAATTTTTACTTTCTTTTGAATAGCCTGTGATTTTCTCTGGCTTTCTGGACAAAGGCAGAGCTGCATGCCTATTCTCTGATTTAGTTGAGGGAGAGCATGTGTGACAGAGTTGAGGCGAGCAACAAGTGTCGCTGAATTTGTGGGTAAAATGGAATATTTTATCAGCCCGGAAGGCTTCGCCAGGGCTGAGGCCTTTAATGCGCGTTCTGACGATATAATTGTCTCTACATACGCCAAGGCAGGCACCACATGGATGCAGCAAATCGTGCATGGCCTGCGCACCAACGGCGACATGGACTTCGGGGAGATCTGTGATGTGGTGCCGTGGATTGAGCTGGCCCACGATGTGGGCTGGGACATTGTCGGCGAACAGAAAGCTAGTCCCCGCGCATTTAAAACCCACTATGAATACGAGGGTGTGCCGAAAGGTGCGCGCTATATATGGGTGGTGCGTGACCCCAAGGATACCGCGGTTTCCTTCTATAATTTCATGAATGGTTGGTTTTTGGAGCGGGACGTTGTTTCCATTGATGATTTTGTTCAGGATTTTTTCCTCGAACGCCCGGCACCGCGTGGCTACTGGAACCACCTGATCGGTTGGTATAATGCCAAAGAGAAAGCAAGAGAAACCGATGATGTGCTCGCGCTGACATTCGAGGATATGAAAGATGATCTGTCGGGTGCCGTTAAGCGGGTCGCGGGCTTCATGGGCTGCGACGACGAAAGTGCCATTGAAATAGCAACACACCAGGCACATTTCTCCTTCATGAAGGAACATGAGCGCCAATTTGATGACCATCCGCTGGCGCAGGCACGCTGTGCCGCGCTTCGGTTGCCGGAAGGCGCGGGGTCCAGCAAGGTGAAAAGCGGCAATGTTGGCGGCCACAAAAACACGCTGAGCGACGAGACAGCCCAAATGCTTGATGCCAAATGGGCGGAGGTGGTGGAGCCACAACTGGGTTTCGCTGACTATGCTGCGCTGCGTAAGGCATTAGCCCATGATTAAGGCGATACACTGAATGGCGGTGTATGTGGACAATGCCATGATCCCGTTTCACGGGCTTGCCATGAACCATATGCTGGCTGACAGCAGCGAGGAATTGCTGGCGATGGCCACCAAAATTGGCGTTGAGCATAAGTGGCTGCAATACGAAGGCACCCACCGCGAGCATTTTGACATCAGCGCCGAACGCCGCGCGCTGGCGCTCGCATTTGGTGCTATCTCCATCACCTACCGCGAAAGTGGTCGCATTACGTACAGGCGACGGCAAGTTATGCTTCGGGCAGCGGAGTAGGATGTACTTATTGGAGGGCTTCATGAACACAACAGCGCAAGAACAGTCGCCATTATATGCTTTCTATCTTTCCAAGCACCTCGATATGCCGTTGCACAAAAATACACAAGCTCCCCGAAGCGTCGCACGATCAACAACTATATCGCCTTGTTGCGAAGCGGGAAGTCACACCCATTTGAGGAGAGTTAAATGCAAAAAATATGTCGTAATGACCGGCAACGATTCGGGAGCAATTGAGGCCGAAGTCAATGAATACATGCAGTTCGGGTGGAAGCCTCAGGGTGGAGTGATGATGCAAATCCTTAATGGAAAGTACATTTTTGCTCAAGCGATGGTAATGAATGATGCAATCAAAAATGACCCTGAAAGCGGTGACTAAAAGAGACGAAAAAGTAAATATGAAGCCTAGATTTTTAAAATTCTTAAAAAGACTGTCGGGATTGATTTTCGTGGTTTGGCCTGTCCTGTTTGTTACAATGATCTTAGTTATGGAGCCCAAGTCTTTCGACAGTCTTTGGGGCGTGTGGTTGGTTTTTGGAATATTTTCGTTAATTGCGTCCGTGTTTTTATCACTTTTATGGGTATTTTTGAGCTGGATTGAGCAATGGCTTATGTCAAGATTGCAGTAGGCAACATGGGACGATGGGGATGCTTTGAGAATGAACTCAGAAGATGATATAGATAAGTATTGTGGCAATTGCATTTATTGGCATGGCAGCAGGGAAAAAGGCATGCCATATGGCAACTGCCATGGAGCGGCACCTTCTTCTTATTTGAACGGTAAGGCGGTATGGCCTGAGACAACAATTTCCGATTTCTGTGGTTCGTGGAAATATAATGAGTTAAATTATGAAGAGTAATAACTTCCGACTCGCAACTGCTTCTCTAAGCTGGGTCAGAGACACTTGCCGCATATAGCGCATCAACATGCACAAGGGCGGCGTCGACCACCGGAAAGCCGGGCTCGAAGCCATAAAACGCCAAACACAGTTGGGTGTTCGCAAGCATAACCGCTTTAAATGTTTCTGTGATTGAGGTAGATTTCACGATCGACATCTGGGTATTTGAAGCTGGAAAAAACATGAGGAAAACCGCATTAGCACTTTCGTTGACGATCACAATGTCGGTCAGTGTTTGGTCCTCGGCAATCCAAAAAGATTCATCAACCATGGAAGAAGTCCTTATTTCCGACGCCCGAGAGTTGATCTTCCAACATGGGGACAGCGTTTGGCCAGGCCTTAGTGAGGCACCGTTCGGCATATTGCTGATCAACAAAGATCAGGAAACTCTTTATTGTCATGAAGGCGGATATGATAATTTCGAGCCGGCCATATTCTCAAGCAAATTGGGATGCGAAAGATACAAACGCCCGCGCGTTTTTGACGAAACTTTCCTTGCCAGTTTCCCGGCGGTTGGAGGAGTACCCACCATTGTCGTTGGAACGCCAGCGGCGACCTCGCGGACCCCGCATCAATGGAGCTTGACGTTGGTTCACGAACACTTTCATCAGCTTCAATTTTCTTGGCCCGGTTACTACACAGGCACTGCTGCTCTGGGGCTGGATGGTGGTGACCAAACCGGTATGTGGATGCTGAATTATTCATTCCCCTATGACAATGTGGAGACTGCGGGAAACATCGCAACCATGGCGCAAGCACTTGCCGTGGCCATAGAAGCACGTGGATCTGCCAGCTTTCAGGACGCTGTTTTTAATTATCTGACGCTACGCGCGAAGACCGAGAAAAGTGTCTCATCGAGAGATTGGGCTTATCTCGAACTGCAGCTGTGGCAGGAGGGTGTGGCGAGATGGACCGAGAACCGCATTGGGCGGGAATCCTCTATTCTCGCAGCGACAGCGTTGGAATCAAACCTGTTAATTTTCAATAGCTTACAATCAATTGACCTTGCGAGGCAGCAGCGTTCAGCTTTCTACCCCATTGGTGCCGCAGAAGCCATGATTTTGGAAGCCTTGAACGTTGATTGGCGCTCTCGGTACTGGTCAGAACCGTTTCAAATGAAGACTCTATTTCAAAACTTCAAAAACGTAGAATGATACCTCGAGCCGGCTTAGTCTGTGTTGGAGCTGGCAAACGCTTTCTATCATTGCTCTTGATTGGAAAATAACCGTTGTCGGGTGTGCCGAGATGCAAACTCTTGGCTTGTAGCGGCTTCCTTAAATGCGATCAGTAGTGGATGCCTCAAAAAGTGCATCAACATGCACAAGCGCGGCGTCGACCAGGGGAAGCCGGGCTCGAAGCCATCGAATGCCAAACATAGGTCGGTGCCTGCCAGCATAACCGCATCCGCGCCACGGCTGATCATTTCGCGGCTGATGCCAAAGAAAAAAGCGCGCTGCTCGTCGGTGCATTTACCAGATCGGGCAAGGGCGAAATATTCCTCGCTGACGCGCTCGAATACATCTTCCTGCGGTGCAATAACCTCGGCGCTGGTGATACCGCCGTATAGCTTGCTTTTCATCACACCGTTGGTGCCCAAAAGCCCCACGCAGCCAATGCCGTGGGCGCTGAAATGCTCATTGATCGCGGGAATGGCGTTAATCACCGGCAACGGCGAAGCCTTAATCAATTGCTCGATACAGAAATGTCCGGCCATGGAGGTGGTCGCAATTGCATCGACCCCGTCGCCTGCAGGCGCCCGACATATTTCATATAATCATCGACCTGAGCGTCGTAGTCACGCTTGACGAAATTGCCAATCAGCGTTTTGGTATCGGCATGGACAATGGTCAGATCCATCACCGTGCCCGCTTCAGCATGGCGCTTTACAAGGTTCCGATAGTAAAATTCTGTCGCTGCCGGACCAATACCGCCAATAAGACCAATATGCATGACCAATCCTGCCCAATTATTGTTTCTTCTGTGCAAAGAATAAGAAACCCGGACACAAACTCAAGCAAGAGCTTCTATCCGGGTTGGTTAGTTGATGTATCAGCAGTTTTAAGCGCTTCTGAAAAGACGGCCTTACTCAGGCTTGCGGAACTTGGCGACAAAGCGCTGGCTGCTGTCGCGCCCGCTGGTTAGCTCGCGGAAGGGAATATTTTGCGGGTCGTCCGGGTTGGCGAGAACATCGGAGCTGCCCACATATTCAAACCCTGCGTCCGTCAGGTCGGTGATGGCATTTTCAAGCGATGCACGGTGCCAGCCCGCGCTGTCGGCGCGCGAGGTGCCGTTTGGTGCCTGATGCTCGATGATCACATACATACCGCCTGGCTTCAGCATCTCCATCGCTTTGGCGAAAAATGTCTTTGATGTGTCTGGTGTACCGTCGCCAGAGGCGGCGCTATAGTGCATGTGATGATAAATTAACGCTGTGAAGACCATGTCAAACTCGCCCGCGGCTCCTTCATAGTCGGTTATATTGCCGGCGAAGGCGTCCACATTACCCAGTTTTTCATAGCGCGGTCCGAGGGCGTCTTTCAGACGATCCCATGAGGCCGTGCGGTTTTGCGCAACAACCATGCCGCTCCTGCCAACGGCGTCGGACAAGACCGCGGTGTAGTAACCGGTTGAAGAGGCGTGGTCCCACACTTTCATGCCATGCTTTACCCCTAGGAAATTAAGAACCTGATCTGGTTTGCGTCCAGCATCGCGGGCGATGTCGCCTGCCGGACGTTCCCGCTTCATTTTTTCGCCTGCGGCGTGGTGGTCAGCAAGGCTGGTAAAGCTGAGGCTGAGCACTGCTGCGCCTGCCAGCAGCGCGGCAGTGGTGGATTTCAAATGGCGGATCATCGGTTGTCTCCCGTCGTCACAATTGTGATTGGATCAATGTTATAAACTCTCATTTCCAGCTAAGCGCGCCGCGCGGCTGGCTGCAACACCAACTTTTGTTATAGAATATCGCTGTTTTGCCGCATTTTCACAGCGGTAACCGTTGAAATTGAAAGGCTTGCGGGCGCTTGAGCCGCCAATAAGCTGTGGGTGTTCACGGAAATGTGTACTATGATATTGCTGTATATTGTGTCGCCACAAGGAGACCGTTGTGCCAATTCGTCCAGTTAGAAACAAGGATGCGACAGGCTTGATCAGCCTGATTGAGCGCTGTTTTAGCGAGTATCCTGGCGTGGTGGTGGAACCCGACGGCATTGACGCCGATCTGCGTGCCTATGCGACCGCGTTGGAGCAAAGCGGCGGCGAAGGTTTTGTGCTGGAACAAGACGGCCAGATTGTTGGACTGGTTTCAGGCGTTTTGCTGTCAGGCGCGCGCTACCAACTGAAACGCATTTACCTTGATGCCAGCCTGCGCGGAAGCGGCATGGGCGCAAAAATGCTGCGCCTTATTGAGGGCAGGGCACGGACGTGCGGCGCAAGCTCGATAGAATTATGGTCTGACACTCGATTTGAACGCGCCCACCGGTTTTATGTCCGCGAAGGTTACGCCAAAACTGGTGCGACCCGCGAGTTGGGTGATTTATCGGAAAGTGTTGAGTATCATTTTACCAAAACGCTTTGAGGGTTTTCCATAACCATTATGTTGGCTGGTCCGCCTGCGTTTGGTCGACCAGTAAAATAAAGCTTTGTTCCGTCAGGGTTCCATGTGGGTTGGCGTGCCTGAAATGCACCTGTATCGACTTGCGTGGCCCCGCTACCATCATGGTTCATAATATACAGCATACTGCTGCCAGTGCGGTTGGATACAAAGGCGATGGGGCCGCTGGGCGACTGGGCCGGCGTGAAGTCATGCCCCCGCATGTGCGTCAATCGTTCGGTTGCGCCGGTCGCTAGCGTCAGCCGGTAAATTTCGTCATTGTCGCCAGTAGTGTCAGCGCGGGAAAAATAGATCAGGTTTTTGCCGTCCGGGGTGAAGCGCGGCCATACTTCGCGGTAGGGGCTGTTGCTTGCAAGTGGCTTCCGTTCACCAGTGGTCAAATTTTGCAGGATGATATCCCAGTTAGTGGTGCCCGCCGCCGCCAACTGCGAGAAGGCGAGCCATTCACCGTCTGGCGAAATGTCTGGCGCCATATGCGCCCGGGTTGTGGTGCCAGTATCAATAGGCTGCAGGCCGCTGCCGTCTGCATTGATTTGCCAAAGTGTTTCGGGTTGGTCGGGTTGTTTTTTGGCGGCAAAAACCAGCGATCTGCCATCTGGATGCCAGGCGGCTGGGCTGCTAACGACCATGTTGTCGACCAAGGGCACTGTCTTGCCGGTTGCAATATTTAGCACCCAAAGCTGGTTGCTGCGATCGCCTTTCGGATCGCTAAGATAGGCGATGAAATTGCCCGCAGGTGACAGCGAAGGTTCACGGTCCTCACCGGGATGGCTGGTAAGTGCAGTTATTTTTGGCTCGGCGGCAAACGCGGACGTTGTTGCGGCCAAAACAACATAGCAAAATATGCAGATCAAAGCTTTCATGAGCAGTAGCTTACGCATATCCGTCGAAAAGATATTTATGATTTTCGTTTAGACCAATGTTTGGGGTCAGCGGCAGTTGGCTGTCATCCATCCTGTGACGGTTCGCATCAGGGCAAATCGGGTCCATGAAAAGGAATGGTCGCCTTCCATCAGCACATGGGAAAGTTTAACCCCGGCCGCTTCATAGGCCGCAACTTGCGGCAAGTGGTTTTTAACCGGATCAACAGCTGTGTCCTGTTTGCCGGCAATCAAAAGAACGGGTCGATCTTTGAACTTTGGTCCCAGCAGGAAAGTATCAAATTCTGAGCCTCGTTCGGCAATTTCAGCGATCACTGCCTTGCTGCCTTTGTGATTGAGCATGCCTTGCGCATCCACATAGGCGGCGAAGCCCGCAAGTTCGGCCTCGGTTGCTGTTGCCCGTGGGCCCAGGTTGGCGGCTGCAATGCCGGTAACGCAGGTGATTGAGGGGTCGGCGGCACCCGCCATAACCGCAGCAAAACCGCCCATTGAGTGGCCAACAAGGCTGATGTGGCCCGTATCGACGCGATATTGGGCGGCGATATTATCCTCGCGCAGGTATGTCACCGCTGAGGCTACATCTTCCACCACATGGCCAAAGCTATAGTCGCCCTCGCTGCCCCATGCGCCGCGGTAGTGAAAGAATAGAACGTTAAACCCGGCGCGGCGCAGGCCCTGTGCCAGGTCAAGATTCTTTTCATTCCCGGGAAAGCCATGCAATAGCACCGCGGTGGGATGTGGTCCTGCGCCGTTCGCCAAATATATGTGGCCGTTGAGCTTGGAGCCATAACTGTCGAACGACAGTTCTGCCACCGCAGGCGGATATTCAGCATCAATGGTGGTCGGGTCCATCGTCAGCGGGTCAAAGTCCTGCGCTATCGCACTATTGTTTGTCAGCAATACTGCCGCGCCCAATGCAACTGTTCTAAGCCAATGATTCATATGCCTGTCCCCACTTCTAATACGAATGGCAGGATGGTTCACAGGTAGCAAAGGCGCAAGCAGAATTGTGATAAGCGGGCAGGGCCGTACTTTATTGCTCGCAGTAGGCCTTGAAGGCGGTGAACATTTGCTTCCAGCCGTCTTCTGCGCCCTCCGCCTTGCTTTTGCTGACGTTGCCGAGCAGGGCATCGGAAACGGCAAGGCGGCACCCGCCGTCTTCCTCGATAATTTCCAGCTTCAGCATGGAAGTGGTCGGCCCACCCCAATCTGGCGCCACGTGGCCAACAAGGTATATCGATTTGCCCGGCACGCACATTTGCACGCGGTACCATTCCAGTGTTTCGCCGTTGGTGCCTTTTTCCACCAGCACTCCGTTTTCACCCAACGACAGCGATACCTTTGAGCCTTCACCCAGCGCGCGAAAGTCATTCATCCACCATGCATCGATGTGCTCGATCAGGTTTGACCAAAGCTTGTCGGCTTTCTGGTTGATAGGAACATCAAACCCATATTTGAATATTTTGCTGTCCAGCATTTCTACGTCAGTCATTAATCTACCTTTCCGATAATTTCTTCAGGTCCGCGATGGAGGAGGTGACGGCCTTCACATGGCGTGTCACCCACGGGCTACATATCCGCTCCAGCGGTTCGGTGTTGATATAGTTCCAGCGCACGCGCCCCTGCCGTTTGACGGTGATCAGGTCAGCCGCCTCCAGAATATCAATATGGCGCAGCACACCGGTACGCCCGATCGCCGGGAACAATTTCACCAGGTCACCGGTTGATTGCGGTCCGTGCATCAGACTGTCCAGTATCTGCCTGCGCCTGCCATCTGAAACGGCTTTCCATATCTGGTCATCAATATTTGAATAATATGTCATAAATATGTGACATATTATTCAAATATTGATGACCCATCAGATGTCAACAAAAAATGTGATCATGGATTAGGAGAAATGCACACCAATTTCCCTTGCGAAGTTGGCGTCGCGGTCGTAGGCTCTGCGCCTTAACTTTAACCGTTCCGAGGGGAGCCTGCGCCGCATTTGGGCAGCAATGGCTGAGAGTTTGGCGACGCATATAGCCAAAGACCCTTAGAACCTGATCTGGTTCACGCCAGCGTAGGGACAGGAGCTATACCCATGCCTGATTCAACTCATCCAAAATCCGAAAACGAATTTAACATCACCACTGGCGCATTGCCGGGCTCGCAGAAAATTTATGTGAAATCGGAAAACCGAGACGATGTTCGCGTGCCCATGCGGGAAATTCATCTGCATCCATCCGCCAACGAAGTGCCGGTGCGGGTGTATGACACCAGCGGACCCTACAGCGACCCAACTGCCGAGATCGACATTTACAAAGGCCTCGAAGAATTACGGACCGAATGGATTACTGGCCGCGACGATGTAGAGCGCTACGAAGGCCGCGAGATTAAGCCGGAAGACAACGGCAATGCCGGCGAGAAATATCTAGCCCCTGAATTTCCTTTTAAAAAACAACCACTTCGCGCCAAGGAAGGCATGAATGTTACCCAGCTGCATTATGCGCGGAAGGGCATTATCACGCCTGAAATGGAATTTGTTGCCATCCGCGAAAACATTGGCCGCAAGGCACAGGCCGAGAAGCTAGAGCGTGACGGTGAAGGCTTCGGCGCGGAAATTCCGGACTACATCACCGGCGAATTTGTCCGCGGCGAGATCGCCCGGGGCCGTGCGGTTCTGGTGAACAATGTGAACCATCCGGAAAGCGAACCCATGATCATTGGCCGCAATTTTCTGGTGAAAATTAACGCCAACATCGGCAATAGTGCGGTTACATCGTCCATCGCGGAAGAAGTGGATAAAATGGTCTGGGCCACCCGCTGGGGCGCCGACACGGTGATGGACCTTTCCACTGGCCGCAACATTCACAACACCCGCGAATGGATTATCCGTAACTCGCCTGTGCCCATCGGCACCGTGCCGATTTACCAGGCGCTGGAGAAGGTAGACGGCATCGCCGAAGACCTGACTTGGGAGGTTTACCGCGACACGTTGATCGAACAGTGCGAGCAGGGCGTTGATTATTTCACCATCCACGCTGGTGTGCGCCTGCCGTTCATCCACCTCACCGCCAAGCGGGTCACAGGCATTGTGTCGCGCGGCGGCAGCATCATGGCCAAATGGTGCCTTGCCCACCATAAGGAAAGCTTCCTCTACACCCACTTTGAGCAAATCTGTGAAATTCTCAAAAAATATGATGTGGCCTTCAGCCTTGGTGACGGTTTCCGTCCCGGCTGTATCGCTGATGCCAACGACGAAGCCCAGTTCGCTGAGCTGGAAACACTGGGCGAGCTAACACAAATTGCGTGGAAGCATGATGTGCAGGTCTTCATCGAAGGGCCGGGCCATGTGCCAATGCATAAAATCAAGGTGAATATGGAAAAGCAGCTGGAGCACTGTGATGAAGCGCCTTTCTATACCCTCGGCCCCCTCACCACCGACATCGCGCCGGGCTACGACCACATCACGTCCGCCATCGGTGCGGCGCAAATCGGTTGGTACGGCACCGCCATGCTGTGTTACGTGACGCCGAAAGAGCATTTAGGATTACCCGATAGAAACGATGTGAAAGAGGGCGTTATCACCTACAAGCTGGCTGCCCACGCCGCTGACTTGGCCAAGGGCCACCCGGCAAGCCAACTGCGTGACGATGCGCTTTCCCGTGCGCGCTATGAGTTTAGGTGGGAAGACCAGTTTAACCTGAGCCTTGACCCGGAACGCGCCCGTGATTTTCACGACCAGACCCTGCCCAAGGAAGCGCACAAGGTGGCGCATTTCTGTTCCATGTGCGGGCCGAAATTCTGTTCCATGAAAATCACCGCAGAGGTGCGCGAATTCGCCGCCAAAAAAGAAGAGGCAGAAACTGGCATGAAACGCATGAGCGACGAGTTTAAAAAGCGCGGCTCAGAGCTATACCTGCCTGCGGATGAGGTTAAAGAGGACGACATCCAAGCGGCGGAGTAGATGGGCGCAGCTTAAGCCAGAAAATTCAAGGTCGTTACCGTAAGCTGGTGGCGGCCTTATTGCTTGGTGCAGGATTGCGTTTTCTGCACATCCAAAAGTACGTCGGTATGATGGTGGCCTGTGATGCGTGGTATTAGAACCCCAGAAAATTTAAGGCACGATTGCCCTGCTTCCCTGAGCAATGGCATTGGTTGATCAAGGATAAGCTGCACGGTTATTTCGTCGCCGAGCTGTGTGCCGGCAAGCTGCGGAACTGCGTCCGCCAGCGTGTTTTCAAGAAGCAGAATGCGGACAGTCTCGCGGCTATCAGTCTGTGGCGCTTCGCCGTAGCCGGGAGGGCCATAAAAGGTGCGTAGTTCCACTTTACCAGTTAGCTCAACCAATCGGCCTTCCATAAATTCGAGGTCGTCGGCACCGGTCGCTTGTGTTCAGGAGACCAGAATCGTGGCCACCGCACAAAGTATTTTCAGGGTTATCCGATTGACTGTCATAAGACATTTCCTTGTTGCCAGCCTTTGTAAGGCTAGATTTTGCCGGAAATATGACAGGCATGCGGGATCGGCATGAAACGCATGAGCCCAGAACCATCAAGAGTTCAAAAAACGCGGTTCAGAGCTTTACTTGCCTGCGGATAAAGTAAAAGAGGACGACATTCAAGCGGCGGAGTAGTTGTCTTTCATGTAATAACATTGCAATATTGAAGCCGGGGCAATGCTGCCTCGGCTTTTCGTTTGGGGCTGGAGCAATGTTAAAACTATTTACTATAGCAATTGTGACTTTGATAACGTCGTCCAATCTCTTGGCACAGGATGATCGACAGCTTGAAGGTAATTTGGAAGTCGCCGAGTTTTACTCCTTCCAATCAGATATTCTGAGTGAGAAACAAACTTTTTCTGTTTTTCTTCCTCCCTCTTACAACGCACCTAATTCAATTGCGACATATCCCGTAGTTTACGTACTCGATGGCTACAGCACCCAGGCATTGGCAGTTGCCTCAACAATGAGAGCCAATAATCAAATGGGTGCGCAGGTACCTGAAGCTATTATTATAGGCTTACCAAGTAACAACCGGACCAGAGATTATACACCTGTTTATATCTCCAAAGGCAGAGATGGTGTTGATACCCAGCGATTTGAAGCCAGTGGGCACGCGGAAAGATACCGAAAATACTTACGGGAAGAGCTTTTCCCACTAATCAATAAACACTATCGAACCAAGCAACACCGTATATTGGTTGGGCATTCTTTTGGCGGTCTATTCGCACTCAATGATTTGTTTAGTCAGGGTAGATTATTTCAGGGTTATGTTGCAATCGACCCAATTTTTTGGATTGGGGATAGGTACTTAGATAAAATGGTGACAGATGCGAGTCGTGATCAACTTGATTTTGGGGGAAGTTTATACGTGTCAACTGTGCCTCACAATGACGATGGTTCGGACGCAGCTTCGGCAAAACTTCTTTCCGATCAAGTGCAGATAAAAAAGTCGCCGAAATTTTCGATGAAATTGCACGATCATTCTGGCGAAAACCATCAGTCTATTCAGCCGGTGAGTTACAATGAAGGATTACGTTTTGTATTTGATGGTTATGCCGCGCCAAGCGTTGAAAAAGTTGCAAGAAACCCGAAACTTTTAACTAAGCATTATAAAGCATATTCAGAACGTATCGGCGCGGTCTACACGCCGGATCGGTCGTATGTGACCATGGCAGCTTATAATGCCCTATATGAGTTTAAATTACCTACTGAGGCATTGAAATTGTTTAAAATGAACGTCGAGGCGTACCCAAATTCTTCAGGTGTGTGGACAGGATTAGGGGACTATTATGCTCATGTCAGAGAGGTGAAAATGGCTCGTGAGTCATTTGATAAGGCGCTTTTGCTAAATGGAAATAATGCATATGCTTTGTAGCGTTTGGAGGAGCTTGGATTCGGTTCCCAGTAAGGATTGTTACATCCTAGTTAAGGCACATGCGTTTATGAATATCAAAGCTAAGATGTTGGTCGGAGTTACATTTTTATCATATATATTAGATGTTCCCGTTCTGGCTCACCCAATATGCCCAGTTGGTACCTTCGCATGGACAGAAACGCGGTTGTTTTTTGGCCGTGATATCGGTGATGTGGGCGAAGTTACACCCGCACAGTGGCGCGATTTTGCGACGGCGGAGATCATCCCGCGTTTCGGCGACGGTTTCACGGTTCTGGATGCCTCGGGCTATTGGCGCGGCGAGGGCTGCAAACCAGATGAGATAGAAGCGGGGGACGCAGAGCTGGCAGGCGGGTGCGAAAAAACCAAACTGTTGCTGGTGCAATACCCACCAAGCGCAGAGGCCGATGCCAAGTTGAACGCCATCGCCAGGGCCTATATTGATCGCTTCAAGCAAGAAGCGGTGATGCGGTCAGACAGCGCCGTTTGCACCCGGTTCATTACGCCTAATTAGGGTCAATCCCGGTCTTTCCTGCGGCGCCTAGAAGGCTGTGACAATCATGGCATAGGTTGCACCCGAAGCCACCTTGACATCTTTTACCTTGGTGTAAAAATGCTTGGTGCTGGGCGGGATATTGTAAATTGTTCCGGGGCCGGGTGATAGCTGGACGTGGTCGTCAGGGCCGCCATTAACACTGATTAATAGTGTTAGAGAGGCTTGATAAGCCATGAATTGCACCTGTTTCGGCATATTGGTAGCGAAACGCACCGCAAACATATCTTCGCTGACGCTGCCGAGCGGCGCGGTTACGGTATTGAGTAAAACAGCATCAATGTGACCTTCGTCGCGCATACCTTGAATAATTTCTTCGGATTTTGACATGAAAACTCCCCCTTTATGTCAAGTTTACGTCGCGTATTGCGATAGAAACCTATCAAAAATTTAGAAAAATGCAATTAATGAGAGTATTTCAATTCGTATGTTGCCTGTGAACGCGGCATTTCTGCCTGATTTCGCTGGTATTCACCGCCCCATATTCCCATATATGCCAGTATAGATCACCTTAGAAAGGGCACCCCATGACCGATGAGCAGCAACGAGATGGCAGCGAAATAAAGCCGTCAAAGATGAAGCCGGGCGCTTACGTCGCAGTTGGTATCGGCGTGGGCGTGGCGCTGGGTGTCGCCATGGGCAATATTGCTGTTGGTGTAGCCGTGGGTGTCGCTATCGGTGCTGGGTTGGCGACGAACGAACATCGCAAACGGACCGCTGAAGACGAGGGCACGCCGGGCGACAAGTAACAGATCACTAGCCTTTACTCTGGCGTATCACCCGCATCTGCGGGTTCGCTGATAGGTTCAGGCGCAGGCTGTGGCACAAAATCCGCTGCCAGCACGTCAGCGCCGTGTACATAGGGGTTTTTATTGCCTTGCAATAGCGAGATGCGGGCATCCCGAGTGACTTCCCACATATCGCCGTTGGCACCAACCGCGTCAGCTTCATGCCAGCCTTTCAGCATGGTAAATGTGTCTTGGGTCAGGGTAAACTTATATGCGCGGGCCATGTAGAACCACACCCGGGCCACATCGCCGCGAATGTCGGGCTCGGGCTCTGCCACCTTGGGCATGCCGGGCTCGCGCGCCACTTCGAAGTTGCAGCGGCCATACAGCCGGTGTTTTAGCGTCGCGGCTTCGGTTGCGGTTTCGTCCGGCTCAACAATGGGTGAAAGCATGCCGTAGGGGTGGTTGCTGCGGTCACCGTTCAGCTCACCCACCGAGGGCGCCAGGTTATGCAGGTCAGCTTCTGCATGCTCAAAGTCTTCGTCCACCTTGGCGCAACATTTTCGGCCCTTGAAGCTTTTGCCTTTTGAGGTTTTGCATTTGGTGTTGCCGTCTATCCAGCAGGACAGGCGGCGGCCAAACAGGGATGCGGGCACAATATGCTCCCACTCCAGCCGCCTGCCGCGGGTTTCGCTTTTGCGCACCGTGTAGCCGCAGCCGCTGGCGTCGAACAGGCCGGCACGGGTGCCAATTTTGCCGCCAGTGCCGGTTTTGTTGGCGACAAAATCACAGCCGCAGTAAAGGGTTTTTTTGTGGTCCACATAAATGGTGTCGCGCGCCAGTTTCTTGGACCGGGAGAATGTTTTGATTGGTGACGTGGGGCCGATTCCTAACGAGGGCTCAGGGTTGGGCTCAGGGTCTTGTGCGCTGAGAGGCAGCGCCAACAGCGCCGCCCCCAAAAAACCTGCTATGGGTCTTTTCATCATGCAGCCCCCGGGTTTTTATTGTTGGTTTGAGCAGCCGTTGCGGCGGGCTTTCTGATCGCGGCCAGTTTTTTTAGCAGATCAAACCAGAAAGGCGCGCCCAGCGACACCGCCAGTGCGGTTAGCAACCAGCCGGCAATTTTTTTCAACCAGCCTTCCAATGACAGGTACCAATCAGATGAATGGTGGGGTGCTGCCGTGTCCCAACCAATGGGGAAGGGCCGCAGCTCAGCCTGAACGGCCTCAAAATCGGCCAGTTCGTCTACTGTTTCTGCCTCCGCAACAAAAGCGGCGGCATTTTCAGCGATTTGCGTGCGCATTGTATCGTCTTCCCACAACGCCCCGGCGATGGTGATGGAATCGGCGTTTGCCGCAACTGTTACAATTAGCGCGGCAACAAAAGCATATTGTTTCATTGCGGCCTTGAAGCGCAACGAGGCTGTCTCCATCATGGTGTCGAACCAGTCTGCGATCAGGGCTTTCATCGCCTTTACATCGTCTTTTTTGTCATCGATTATTGTAATTACCGACTTTTTGAGGTTCGATTCCGGCAGTGCTTCAATGATTTCAATGAGTTCAGTTGCGCTTGTGATGAGTGTTGGGGCAGGCTTGGCCGTTTTGCCAACCTTGTCGGACTCCATACTGGCCTTGCCAGCCTCCAGCAGGGCATTGACGAAGCTTTTGGATTCTACCCGCGTGTATTTTTCGCGGCTGTCGGTTTTGAACTGAAACCAGTATTTGCCTGTCATTGTCTGGATGGTTTGCATGGTGCCGGTGCTGTGGAAAATATTCGATAATGTTTTGGCTTCATCACTTTTCAGCAAAGCTTCAAGGCTTTTGTTCAGATTTCTGGATCGAAGGCGCAGCAACCCCGCCAAGCCGTCCGATACCACTGTTACGATCAGCGCCAACAATAGATACAGAAATATCAACCCAATGGTGACATCAAGAATAGGATCCATTTGAATTCTCCCCGAATATTGCACCCTGCGGTGCGTCCCACTTCTAAATACAACTTTTCAGGGAATATATACACAACTAGTGTGCGAGATGGCTGTGATCATGATCACATGACCAACATTCTAGAATTTTTCGGTGGATGTTGCACAAGCCAGAATGCCGATTTATTGTTGGTTTTTAATGACTATACGGAGCGCTGAATTAACAGATGAAACAGGCCTGTTTCGGGGACGTGGGTTCGTGGAATATTTGCTAACTGCTTGAAAATAAGGGATTGGTCCCCCATATAGGGTGTTGGGCACTCACACCATCGCAGGCATTTAAGCCTTCTTATCGTTCGGAAATTAAGCGAGGAATTTACCATGGAAACATCTTATATTGTGCTGGCAGTTGTGGTGATTGCTCTGTCTTACGTGGGGGCAACCTACAATAAACTTGTGGGCCTGCGGGTTCGCAAAAAAGAGGCGTGGTCTGACATCAGTGTTCAGATGAAACGACGTTATGATTTGATTCCCAATCTGGTGGAAATAGTCAAAGGCTACGCCGCTCACGAAAGCGAGACCCTGGAGAATGTTATTGCTGCCCGCACGGCTGCTGTTTCCAATACCGGCAATCCAGCGGAGCAGGCAGGCAGCGAGAATATGCTGACCGGTGCGCTCAGGCAGCTGTTAGCGGTCTCTGAGGCTTATCCGGAACTGAAAGCCAATACCAATTTCAATGACCTCTCGCAAAAACTGCATGCCATTGAGGATCATATCCAGAAGGCACGGCGGTTCTACAACGGTAATGTACGCCTGTTGAATGTAGCGGTGCAGGAGTTTCCTTCCAACATCGTGGCCGGATGGTTCAATTTCGCCCGTGCAGAATTTTTTGAGCTGGACGAAGCTGAGGCAGACGCAGTGGCCGAAGCTCCCAAAGTTTCTTTTTAGCGTCTCCGCCCCTCACTCTAGTTCGGTTGTTTCCCACCACTTGTCAGGAGAAATACGCATGAAATCCGCCTTTTCAGCTGTGTTCGCCTTCGTTTTGTTAATTGTTACGGTTCCCTTGTCAGCCGCAGAGGAAATTCGCTCCTATAGCAGCAATATTGTTGTGCGTGCCGATGGGGTGGTTGAAATTACCGAAACCATAACCGTGAACGCTGAAGGGCGAAACATCAGGCGCGGTATTTTCCGCGACTTCCCTACTGACTATGAAGACCAATACGGCAATAACATCAAAGCCGGTTTCAAAGTGATGTCTGTGCGCCGAGGTGGCAGTAGCGAGCCATATGATGTCTCAAATTATGCCAACGGCAAACGGGTGCGCATTGGCTCGGCGGACCATATACTCAGTCGAGGTGAACATACATACGAAATCATGTATGAAACCACATGGCAGGTCACTCATCTGGAGGCCACTGACGAGCTGTATTTCAATGCCATTGGCCATGGCTGGGCCTTCCCCATAGAGTCGGCGACCGTTAGCGTGCGCGTTCCCGAAGGCGCGGTGATCGACCGGGCAGAAGGGCATGCGGGCAGTTTTGGTTCAAAGGCATGGCAGATCACACCTGAGCGGATCGCGAACAATATGCTGGTTTACCAATTGAACCGCTCGCTAGGGCGCGAGCAGGGCTTTACGATGCTGCTGGAATGGCCAGCTGGCTTTGTCGTCCGTCCAACAGGCATGGATAATGCCGAGCGGTTTCTGCGCGATAACCTGCATGTGTTCATCGGCAGCATTGGCCTGTTGCTGTTGCTGGCGTATTTTTACGTTGCGTGGAGCAAAGCCGGTCGCGATCCCAAAGCCGGTACTATCATTGCGCGTTACGGCCCGCCCGAAGGCATTTCACCGGGGTTGGCAAGGTCGATCCGCAAATTGGGAGCAGACCACACCGCCTACACTGCTGCGATCGTAAATATGGCGGTGAAGGGTTATCTGACCATCGACCAGACCGGCGACGATGTGCGGCTGGAACGCACTGGCGGCTCCGTGGCCCTTTCACCGGGTGAAAAAACATTGGCGAAATATCTGTTTCGGGGTTTCGACAGCGTAACAATGGGCAGTAAACATTCTGAAGACGTCAGGGAAAGCTATCTTGAGTTTTGCGCCAAGCTCAAAGACGGTGAAGGTAGATTTTTTAGTTTGAACAGGCATCTGTTGGTGGGTGGGGTATTAATTGCGGCTGTTGCCGAACTGGCAATGTTTATCAATGAGCCAACACCGACCCATTTTGTTTTCATTGGCCTCTATATACTCATTTGTCTGGTGTTCGCATACTTGCTGAAGGCGCGGACCCGTTACGGTCGCAAGATTCTCGATATGATTGAGGGTTTCCGTGATTATTTGGAGGTGGCAGAAAAAGGTCGTTTGAATTTCCATCATGCGCCTGAACTAACACCAGAGATTTTTGAGGAATATTTGCCTTATGCCATCGCGCTTGATGTGGAAAATGAATGGGCAGATCAATTCGACAGTGCCATGAGCCGAATAGGTAAGGCGGAAGCGTACGAGCAACCGCACTGGTATCGTGGTCGGCGCTCTACCAGGTTTCGGTCTCGCGCCTTTGTTGGTGCAGTGTCGGGTAGTTTGGCCAGCACCATTGCTTCTGCGTCGTCGCCGCCCGCATCGTCTGGCTCTTCGGGTTTTTCAGGCGGCGGTGGCGGCTGGTAAACGCGTCGCAGGCCTATGTTATTTCCCAGTGGTGTCGGTTTTAACGCGGTATATTTTCCCGCCCCGCCCGCCTGAGAATGTGGTGGTGACATACAGCGAATTCCGGTCAAACTCGCCGCGCCCGAACACAAGGCTTGCAGCCCCAGGGATATTTCCAGCAATTAGCGTGAGGTTCTCGCTTGCCGGGTCGTAGCGCCACACTTCTCCCGCTGGGCCGTTGGCAGCGATGTAAATTCTGCCTTCTTTATCAATGGCCAGCCCGTCATTTGCCGCCATGGGGCCAGTGCGCGCCACCAGTTTTGGTGCCTTTGGGGCAGGGTTTCCATCAGCGCCCAATTCAATCGCCCACAGGCTATCGTCACGGATGACAGGCCGAATGCTTTTGAAAATCTGAGCCACATAGAGGGTTTTCCGGTCATGAGACAGCACGATACCGTTGGGATGATTGACCGCTGTTGAGAACAACCGCAGCCCGTTTTCTTCGTCAAAGACAAAAATTTCGTTGGTGGCATCATCAGATATCAGCACCGAGCCATCATCGCGTACGATCAATGCATTGGGGTCACCCAGGCCGGTGATGTAAGGCGTTTTCTCGCCTTCCGGCGTGATGCGCCAGACAACACCGTCATTGTTGCGTTGTTGGCGGAATGCGTTGGTGGGTCCGAAATCTGCTGCAAGGATGTCGTGCTCGCCGAAGGCGGCCAGGCCCAGGTTGCTATCCAAGTCGGTTAGCTTGCGGCTGCTGCCGTTGAGCATTACTTCCCACACTGCGCGGTTCCCAGCGACAAAAAGCCTGCCTTCATTGTTGAAAGTAATGCCTTCGGTTCCGCGAAAAGGTTCATCGACGAAAATTTCGGCCACGACTGGTTCGGTGATTCCGCGGCCAACCTGCGCGAACACCGATGGGGCCAGCAAAAATACGGCGGCCACGGCGGCAACAAAAACTTTCAGCATTGGCAGGCTCCTTGATCATGTGTCGGTCAATTGGTGATAGATAATAGTCGTAGGCCAAAGAGGTTCTTAACAGACATTAAGAGGCATTAAATTTCGCTGTGCCGTCGTGGGCGTTGCTGCTACCTGCTGGACGCCTTATAGTCTGTGAGTTCAGCAACAGCCGTAACAATTGGGGCAGTTAGAATGGCATTTGACGAGGATATGGTTGCACGCATCCGCATGGGTTTTTTGGCATTGGAACGCGAGTGGGAAGAGCGCAAGATGTTTGGCGGCCTGTGTTTTATGGTCAATGGGCATATGACTGTTGGTATTTCCGGCGAAGGCCAAGCCAAAGGCGGTGTCGGCGAATTGATGGTGCGCTGCGGAGAAGTACGCGCCGCAGCGGCGCTGGATAATCCCGAGGCTCGGCTCTGCGATTTTACCGGTCGGATCATGAAATCGATCCTGCTGGTTGAGCCCGCTGGTTTTGAAACTGATGATCAGCTTGCGCATTGGCTCGCGTTGGCGCTTGATTTCATTGACACAGAGCCGCCTAAGAAGAAAAAGCACGCTAAGAAACGCAGATCCGCGGTAATAGAGACGAAATAACAAAGGAATTCCAGGTGGGTTCAGACAAAAATAACGGCGCGGCTTTTCAACTGGCGCAGCTTAATGTCGCTGAGTTTTTAACCTCACGCGATGCACCCGAAGTAACGCCGTTCATCCACGCCCTTGATGAAATTAACGCGCTGGCCGAGGTGGCAGATGGTTTTGTTTGGCGGCTGCAGGATGATGTGGGTGATGCCATGAGTTTTAACCCCTACGGTGATGGCACAATCGTCAATATGTCGGTTTGGCGAGACCGGGAAAGCTTGTTTGCATTTACTTATAAATCTGCTCACACCGGCATTATGACGCGACGCAAGGAATGGTTTAAAATGCCTGCGCGGAGCCACTTCGTTCTATGGTGGGTGCCAACCGGACATATTCCTACAATCGGTGAGGCGGTCGACAGGCTCGAAATTTTGCGCTCCGAAGGGCCATCACCGCTGGCATTTACCTTCAAACAACCTTTTGATTCGATTGCGTGAGAATGGAGAGGTAAGAGTATGTGGCGTGTTTTTTTTGTTTAAATTGTGGATTATTTGTTAGTTTGACCGCGAACGAAGAATGATTGGTATAGAGGATGAGGCCATGGCGACATTATCGGAGCATAGGGTTTGGGATCGGACAACCAGGATTTTTCATTGGGTGAACGTGCTGGCAATTCTTGTTTTGATTGCCTGCGGCGTGGCACTGTTGAATGCCGGTTCGTTGGGTGCAACCAATGACGGAAAAATATTGTTGAAGACCGTTCATGTTTACGCCGGGTATGTGTTTGCTGTTAATTTGGCTTGGCGATTGATTTGGGCGTTTATCGGCGGTCCCTATGCGCGTTGGCGCAATCTTTTACCATTTGGAAAAGGCTATGCGGCAGCGTTCAAAGCTTACATGTCTGGCGAGAAAATCACATATGTTGGCCACAATCCGCTGGGGAGGCTTGCTATTTCAGCGTTGTTAATAGTTCTAACAGTCCAGGCAGTTACAGGTTTGGTGCTGGCGGGTACGGATATATATTATCCACCTTTTGGTGGAATGATCGCTGAATGGGTTGCAGCGCCTGGCGTAGATCCGTCGGCTATTCTTCCTTACGATCGCAGCTTGGTTGACCCCGAAAATTACAAGGATATGCGGGCATTCAGAAGTACATTTTTAGACACTCATGTGAGTAATTTTTACGTGATTCTCAGTCTTTTGATTTTGCATATTGGTGCTGTAGTATGGACTGAAAATCGACACGAGGGCAGCATTATTTCTGCGATGTTTAATGGCAAGAAAACATTATCTGGAACCCCGGACGACACAGCCGAGTGAAGCGGCGGTCACTGGCTGGCTAGGCGAGGTTCTCGACACCGATTTTTTTCTCCGCTGATGCAGCCCAGATAAAGGTTTGTAGCAACTCGGATAAAAGGGTGGTTCCTGCAGTGTCGTTTAGGAACATGGTCTCCTCATTGAGAGCTGTCAGCAATTTGTCACGGCGGAAATATTGCCAGCATTCATGGCCTGCAGGCAGGGCAGCCGCAAGCGTGGCCAACTCGGGTAGAATATTTTTTGTAGTTTCCCGTTGTTCATGGAAACCCTCGGTCTGATCCAACCCCACATCAGTGCTTAATGCGTTCACCGGATTTGTCGAAATTTTGGCCGATTCCCGCATTAGCTTCTTTTTGGACACGCCGAGCTTTGCCGCGAGCACGTCTCCGCCGCCCCCTTCGAAAACATCGGGCGTAAATGGGACTTCGATCATTTCGCGGCCGCCCATTTGATCAATCAGGTCAATGATAAAACCAACTTCAGTTTTTTGAAACGCAAGCAAACGATTGAAAATGCTGGCTAAAATTGGGTCGATCAAGGGGTCAAATGAGCCACACAACAGGTTATTTTGGCGTAGCTGTAGCCCCAGGTTTCGCCGCCTGCTGTCGCGCTGGATATAGTCGTTGCCTAGCGTCGAAGTCTGCTCATTAGCGGTTTGCATTTGCTCGATTAGGTTATTTGTTGCTGTCCTCAGAAACTGCTTTTGGAACAAGGAATGCCGCGCGCTAAAAAGAGAAGTAATCTGATAGGCCCATTTGACGGCAACTTTGGCGTGGGTGCTGGTGCCAGCTTTCCAATAGGCAGCCAGGCAAGCGCCGTAAATGGGATCATTGGATGAGAACTTCCCGAGTGCGATTAAAGGACGGGACCAAAACAATGCTTTTGGTGCTGTATGTTGCAAGCTGTTAGCTCGCATCCGTTGGCGGTCAGTTTGGATGCGGAATGCGGTTTTTGTGCGGGTGGTTTTTGGGATTGTTTGAGACAGATTAGGTAACCCCTGCGATCGGAAAGCCTGGATGCGCGCCGCTTCCACTTCATCGGCATCATCTAGGTGATTGTCGTCTGTCTGCGAGGCCAGATCAGCGCTGTATTTTTCTGCCAGTTGGCAAACGATTGCGCTGTCCGAAGAAAGATGCTCAGAATGGGAAACTTTGAGGTTCGACACATCAGCGCCGACAGCGGCGGCTAGGAGGACCCGCGAATATATTCCACCGTCCAATTTAATATGAACATTCTGGTCCCTGCCGCTTCTGACAATCGAGGATAAACTATCGGTCAAACGGTCTGCTGCCAAATCAAGCAAATCGTTGTATGTTGTGGTGTTAAGTTCCGGCTGTTTTGCGGCGGTCACCAAGCGCCAATTTGGGCCGATACCGGTGACCAGTTGGCCCGGCGGTATCAGTACAACTTCGCGAAAGCCGGTTCGGTTGCCAAGACCAACGCCAAGCGCGCAACTTGTTGCCGCAAGCTTTGAGGACCGGGTAAGTGCCAGGCCCATTGCATGAACGGTTTGCTCAATAAGGTAGCAATTATTGCTGACAATCAGGGTATCGCCCAGGCCGCAAATAAAGATGGGGTAATGCGCCAGTGGATCTGCAGCAACTGTAAAGGCCTTCGTGTGAGGGTTAAAGCGCATGAGGGCAAATACGCCGCGTAACGCGTTGTTGTTTATCGGATCAAGGCAGGCATCCAGATAGGCATTTGCGGTCTCAATCGGAAGGCTGGCGACAGACCCGGATGAAAAGGCAGCGCCACTACCAATGCCGAAACCGTCATAGCACAGGGTGGTTGTTTCGTTTGTTTGGTGCCCGTTAGCGGCAACAAATAGCCCGCTGAATTCAAAAAAACCAAGCGGCCCATCAATGGGACACATCAACGGTGCCGATATCAGGCGTTTACGAATATTGGCTGCATATTCATCAACGTTTGGTGAGGATATTAACAGAAAATCCAAAAATCTAGTCTCATCGCTGGTTACTACATTCAGGTGTCGCTGCCCCCCGCGTCACCTAGTATAGCCAGATACCATGGAGCACTAAATTGGCATAGCACGATATGAATATCCGATGAAACTAGCAGAATAATGCAGGTTGGCTTTTTAGGGCGAGATAACGAAAATATGTTCCTAATTTATGGGACTTAAATGTTGGAATAGTGCTAAACTATTGTTCACATAATAATTAAAGGTATTTTTGGTCACTTGGTGACCCGGCGTGAGGCAAAATCGCCGAATGAAACAGTAATTGATCGGGAGGGCTATATGATCAAAACACTTCGCGGCACGCTTGTAGGTGCTGCAGTATTGCTGACTACAGCATGCGGAAATTCTGGCGACACAGGCGATACAACAGAGAAAGGCGCGGTTGTTGATGCAGCGTCTGCCAAACTGGAAGCTGTTCTGGCGGCGCAACCAGCAGAAGTTCAGGCACGCTACAAATATCGCCACCCCAAGGAAACTATGGAATTTCTGGGCGTAAAACCAGGTATGATAGTGGCCGATACGCTTGCAGGCAGCTACTACAGCAACATTTTGCTACCATATTTAGGCGATGAAGGAGGCTTGATTGGAGTCAGCTATTCAATGGCGCACCGGGCATTGGATTATGCAGATGACCCCGAACGAATGGCGCGCTATCAGGCTTGGCCCAAGACCTATGTTGAGGAGGCAACGGCGTGGCGCGGCGAAGGCAAAACCAAAGTTAATGGTTTTTTGTTCACAGAAATGCCTGAAGAGGTAAAGGGTACCGTTGATGCGTTCCTTTTATTTCGGGCGATGCACCATTTGAATAAATACGAAGATAAAATCGGCACTCGCACTCAGGCCTTTTCCGAGATTTATCAGGCACTGAAGCCAGGCGGTATTGTTGGAATTGTGCAGCACCGTGCCCCCGCAGGCAGTAGCGACGAA
>JAAHTG010000043.1_pt2 | contig 55572 bp, 35 predicted proteins | sample 6116081 | NCBI WGS metagenome assembly JAAHTG01 (sample SAMN13939989, study PRJNA603662) | sponge metagenome | isolation source: marine sponge | host: Mycale hentscheli | place: New Zealand | collected 2005 | reverse complement strand
GACAAGGAAGCAATGCCGATAGGCATGCGCACCTAAAATCCTACTCCCGCAACCAAACGCAGAGACCCGCCCTTGTGGCGGGTCTTTTGCGTTTAGATTACGGTCGTAGTTGTGTTGAAACCTACTGTTCGGACCAAGAGCGATAGCTCGTAGGTCAACACGAGGAGTGCGCAGCACCCGTAGTGGTAAACCCCATGAGAGATACCAATACGATAAAAAGGGTCCCATTAGGTGGGCTAAAACTCATACGCTAATGTAATGCCATATGTTCGAGGTGCAGCATAACGGGGCTGTGCAGCAAGAGCTAGATATTCCTGACCAGGAACAGTGGTTTGGGTTGCCCAGAAAGATCCCCAAAAATCCTGGCCGTGTAGAACAATATTTTCGTTGGTGAGGTTTTTCACCCAGGCTGAGACAGTAATATTGTTTAGGAACTCAAATCCAGCGTTTAAATTGATCAACGCATCTGTTTTGGATCTGAATTGTGGCGGCCTTTCGAGTTCCAGGAAATGTTCACTTTTGTGAGTAAAGTCAGCTCGGGCAAAGAAAGTCCCTTTCTTTGTTTCTTTGACAAAATCCAGACCCAGAATAAGCGTGTTCTTGGGTGTTTGGCCTGGAACTTCACCGTCTGGGATCAAAACGCTACCATCTACTGGACTAAGGGCACCAGTTATTTCCCCGTCTTGGTAGGCATAACCGGCGTTAAATGTAAGTTCAGTAGTCAGGGCAAAATCAAAGTGAGCTTCTATGCCTTTAACTCTTGACCTACCGGCGTTTGTGTTAATGCCGCCACCTCCGAAGTTGATGAAGAATTGTAGGTCTTTGTAGGTGGACTGGAAGGCCGCCACGTTGAGTTGTGCGCGGTCTCCAAAAAACCGACTTTTGAGTCCGAGTTCATAACTTGTGACCGTTTCTGGGTCTACTGCCGTTGTGAGGGCATCGATCCCTAAAAACGCAGATGTTGTGAGGTAATCATGTGCGCCGCTGCGATAGCCCGTGGATGTAGAGCCGTACAAAAGAACGTCGTCAGAAACCTGCCAATTAAGGGCGAAGCGATAAGTCCATTCACTCCAAGAATCTTCCGCCGTTGTTCCTTGTGGAATATTGGCGCCCTCTCCTGAAGTGGAGAAGTTGTTCCAGAACAAATCAGGATCTCCTTCCGAGAAACCTGTTGTCTCTTTTTTATCATAGGTGAAGCGCACACCGGCAGTCGCTGTTAGTGTTTCGGTTAAATCATAAGTGCCTTGAGCAAACGCAGCGATACTGGTGGTTTCGGTTTCCTGAAACACTCTGAAATTGTTCGGATCATAGAGCGAGGGGTCGGATGCGACGCACTCTGGGTTAGGCAGGAAGCCTGGGTCTGCGGCCCCACCCCCGATAAACTCGTCTCCCGGTGCAACATTTGGGCTGCTGCATCCAAAGAAAAAGGTTTGAAAACCTGAGAAGCGTGTATTTTCTTCCCAATAGGTTTGATAGCGGCCATCACGGCTTTCCGTTGAATTTAGGAAATAGAGCCCGCCGACCCAGTTAAATCGACCCTCATATTCCGATACATAGCGAAACTCCTGTGTAAATGTTTGAACATCGCGGGGTTCCGCAATTGAGAAAATCGGGATTGGTGCGCCAGCGAGGGAGTTGGGGTCTTCCTCGGTTTCCATGTTGCGATATGTTGTAATCGACATCAGCGCTGCGTTATCGAGCTGTTTCGTCATATGCAGGCTGCCCGTGTATTGGGTCAAACGGTAACCACCATCCGTAAATTGCTGAACGGTTCTGGGGTCGCCGTCTGGAACAAAGTTGGCCAGCCCAGGGTCTTGATTATCGAATGGCACAAAGGGGCCTGGCAAGGTGAAATCTCGGGCGACGCCGGTTTCGTCAATGGTATTGAAACCCGCACCAATTTTTACTTCGAATGTGTCACTAACATCCCAGACAATTTTGGCTCTCAAAGATGAACGACCAAGATCGTCTACATCGTTGCCGGTGACACTGTTAAAGGATGTGCCGTCGCGGCTTGTTGAGGTGAAGGCGATTGAAGCGGCTACATTATTGGTAAGTGGACCGCTCACGAATCCGCGGACTTGAAGAAATTCATAGTCACCGACCGAAACTTCGAATTTTCCAAGCTGTTCCTGGCCAGGGTCGCGGGTTACAACATTCACTGCACCCGCTGTTGTGTTGCGTCCGAACAATGTGCCTTGTGGGCCATGCAAAACTTCAATTCTCTCAACATCAAACAGGTCTACTTCGAAGTCACCCGGGCCACTGAAATAAGTATCATCAATATATAGGCCAACAGCTGAATCCGCGCCTGGACCAGTCAACAAACTGCTCCCACCACGAATTGTCGGGGTGAATCGAGACTTTGAGAATGACACAGAGCCGAAGCCTGGAATTTTGTTGCCAAGATCACCGAAGTCCTGAATGCGCATCTTCTCGATTCTATTGGCCGAAAAGGCAGTGACTTAAATAGGAACCTTTTGAACCGATTCTTCTTTCCTTTGCGCAGTTACGACAATCTCTTCAAGCTGGATATCTTGTGCGCTTGCTAAAGTCGATGGTGCGCACATGGCTATAACCAGAAGTGAAACGCTGACGGGTTTGATATTGTGTGAATTTAGCATTTTTCTCTCCCCAGAAAATACCATGATTTCCCCCAAGAAGGTCATGGAATCGTGCCCACTTCTTTCGCGGACTACGTAAAATAGTGACGTACACTAAAACATATCAATAATAGATCAATTAGTTATTGATATATTATATGTTCAGTTTTTATCGTTTGTCAACTAGGATAAATGTGTGATTTTCGATTGGTAGAGGGAAACACTTAACGCGTATGAAATGTTGATTTCGCTAAATGCTCGATTGCTGGATGTAATTCTTGACAAGGCTGCGTAACTATACTGTTTCGCAGCTGAATTGGTGGAAAACGCCAACTTCTTCCACCAAATGTATTCCGACTACAAGCGACCTCAGTCGCTAAGGGGTGTTTTTGTGCAAGTGCCCGTCTTTCATGATGATTTCGAGGCTGGTGTGATCTTGCAGAACTTTGATATCGGAAAGTGGGTCACCGTTTACCAAAAGTATATCGGCCAGATATCCTTCTTTTATGAGGCCGAGATCGCCGGGGCGCCTCATAATTTCGCCGCCCAACTTGGTCGTGGAAACAATTGCCTCCATCGGTGTCATGCCAAGCAGGTCAACAAAATATTCAAGATCTTTCGCGTTGGTACCGTGCGGCGTCCAAGCGAATCCGTAATCACCCCCAGGCACGATCCGAATGCCGCGTTTGTGCATTTTCTTCATGGCCTCAATGGCAGCCTCCAACTCGCGTGCATAGGCTTGGGCAAGCTCGCTTTCAGGTGGAATGCCCCAGTCGGATGCGCCGTAAGCAGTTTGAACCAGCCACGCTAGGCCCGGCCCAACAAAAATTTGGTCCTTTTGTTGTTCCAGCAGATCGAGGCATTCTTCATCGGCATAGGATGCGTGATAGATAACTTCGACACCATGTCTCAGGCATTGTTTAATCGAGTCTGCCGAACGCGCATGCGCGCAGGCTCTCAAGCCATAGGGCTGGATTGTTTCCATCGCCATCGCGACTTCTTCATCCGACATTGGTGTAGTTTGGGCGGCTACGGGGGTAATTTCTTCGCCCGATAGGTTCAGTTTTATTGCATCCACACCGTATTTAATAAACATTCGAACAGATTTTCGCATTTCCTCGGGCCCCGAAACTCGCCATCCAAAAGAAAGGTCCTGAACGTCCATATGAACGGGTGACGTGTCGCCAAGGCCGCCCATTGTGCAAATTTCCTGGCCATTAGCCAGATATCGAGGGCCGACAATGTCGCCGTTGTTGATGGCGTTGCGTAAAATACAATCAAATCTGGGGCGTGCGGCAGCAGCGCCAACCCCTGATGTAAATCCGGCGTCCAAAACTTTCCGTGCAACATTAATGGAATGAATAAGGTGCTCTTCGGGTGGCATCATCGTAATATGTTCAAGAGTGGGCTGATCATTCCAGGTTAAATGCAGGTGCGCGTCACACATCCCCGGCATCAGGGTTTTACTATGGCTATCAATCATTGTCGCGCCCGGGACGGCCTTATCTGTTGGGCCTTTGATAATTTTTTTGATAGCGTTGCCCTCGACAATCACTGAGCCTATATAGGGGGCCGCCCCGGACCCATCGAGAATGTTTGCGTTTGCGAAAACAGTTTTGATATTTTCCATGACAATTTCTCTCCAATTTTGTCGCGAAGGCTGACAACCGGTCTAGGATGCTTGGTAAAAGTCGCGTAGGACTTTGTTGACTTCCTCAGGTTTTTCAGTCGGGGTCCAGTGTCCGCAATTGTCGAGCACATGTATAGCAGATCGAGCCAATTTATCTTTCATTGCCATCACATTTTCAGCGGGTGCGACACCGTCCTCATCGCCGGTAATGAGAACGCTCCTACAGGTTACCCTAGAGAGGTCGGTCCCATTTGCCATGGCCAATGCATCGCAGCTTTGGGCGTAGCCTTCAGGGCTTTGTCGCCCAATCATTTCCCGAACGAAGCCCTGAATATTGCCGTTGTTGGCTTTTGATGCTTTTGACAATGCAGCATTGCCAATCGCATCCGCGATGCCATTCATGCCATTTTCTCGTGCCGATTTTGCGCGTTCCTTCAGGGCGCTTCTGGCACCGCTAGGGGGCTCGTGAATCGGGCCCAGCAACGCCAGGTCGATAATTCTATCAGGGATTGCCGTTGCCATATGCTGGCACGTGATGGTTCCCATTGAATGGCCCATCAAATGAGCCTTTTCTATTCCCAATTGGTCTAGCAGCGCCACCATATCGGCAACGATGCTTTCAATTGATAAATTGGGATCGTTGTCGGACCTTGCCGATCCCGGCATATCCGGATTAATAATATGGAAACGTTCCGAAAACGCATTGATGACCGGCCACCAGAAATTGCCCGAACCTCCGAGACCGTGCACCAGTAGCATCGGTTCTCCTTCGCCGAACTGATCAATTTCAATATTTCTGTTGTGTATCTGCACGGTCTCAACTCCTGGTGATCATTGTTTCTGGCTTATTAGACGACGGTATTTTCTATTGTGCCTACGTTGCTGATTGAGATTTTCACGACATCCCCTGATTCGAGGAACTTTGGCGGTTTAAACCCTATTCCCACGCCCGCCGGAGTGCCGGTTGCGATAATGTCACCAGGCGAGAGGGTCATGCTTGCAGAGGTTGTTTCGATCAGGCTGGGGATATCAAAAATAAAGTCCCTGGTGTTGCCGCTCTGCCTTAATTCGCCATTAACCAGGCATGTTACGTCTAGGTTTTCGGGGGTTACTTCGTCGGTGGTTACAATCCACGGGCCGATAGGGCAAAATGTATCAATTGATTTGCCTAGATGCCATTGTTTGTGCTGCGCTTGTAAGTCGCGCGCTGTTACGTCGTTTATGACCGTGTATCCGAAAATATGATCATAGGCGTCTGCGGCGTTGATTGACCGCCCTCCTTTGCCGATGATGACGCCCAGTTCCGCCTCATAGTCCAATTCAGACGTCAGATCCCAGGGAACAATAATGTCAGAGTGAGCCCCTATCATGGTGCAGGCGGCCTTGCTGAATATAATCGGAGCATCGGGGACAATATCGTCTTTATTTGACATCGAAGAATCGTAGCCGCTGCCAGCAAATTCAATTGCATGTTCAGTATAATTTTTGCCGACGCAAATGATATTTTTGCTGGGTTGACGAATGGGTGGCAGAAACTCGATATCGTCAAAGCTTGCCTCAATTGCGCTGTAATCGATGACCTCACGTTGATTTAAGGTGTGGATCAAATCAATAACTGGATCCGTAAGGCCAGTGTCTCTCGCAATCAATCGAACCTTTTGGTTAGCTTCATCAACGGAACCTGCCCACACAATACCATCATATTTTACTCTGGTGATTTTCATAAGGGTCTTTCCTGATCACTAAATCGAACACGCCGCCACCGCGAGTATTTCTTGTTTGAACTATAAATCAATAACAGATCTTTAGCAGATATTATATATATCTTTATTATATCAATATGGATTTACTTGCAACTGCAAATCGGAATTTTTGCCAAGCTATTGACATGCTGTGCTGTGCACTGCTCAAATAAGGCGGCTGTTTACTGGACCTTTGTCTTTTGAATCTGTCTTAATTTTTGGAGACACCATTGTGAATGTGAGGGAAAGTTCCCGACAAAAAACGAACGAGATAATTTCGTATGTTTTGGAACGGATTGAAAATGAGGAATGGGAAGACGGATTTAGGCTGCCGACGGAAAAACTGTTAACGGAACAATTTCAAGCAGCACGCAACACAGTAAGAAAGGCGATGGCGCAACTGGAGGCGGACGGGATGATTAAGCGTCATGTCGGCCGTGGTACCTTTGTGCAGCGCAACAATATGGAGGACCCGCCAACTGGTGCTGGTCTCAATATTGTAAAATTCGGGGATGCCAGCCCAGCGGAAATAAATGAAATTCGTGTAATACTAGAACCAGCGGCGGCGGATCAGATTGTGTCGAGAGCCACACGATCCGAGATCGAATATGCTAGATTATGCCTCGCCAATACCTACAAAGCCAAAAACACCGAAGAGTACGAGCATTGGGATTCGGAACTGCATTCTACAATCATCAAGGCCGCTAAAAACAATTTGCTGACATGTCTCTACCAGGAAATCCGATTTATTCGACAGCAAAGCGAGTGGCATGAGATTAAACGTCGGTCACTGAATAATGCGCGACGGAAAAACTATGACGAGGATCACAAGAAGATTGTCGATGCTCTTGTTAAGCGCGATGCTAAGGGCCTTTGCAGTGCCATGAAGCAACATTTGCAAAGCGTCAGCGAAAACATGTTGTCATCGGCGGATGGTTAAGTTCAGTAAACTTTTGTTTTATTTCAACAATATTGGTTGCTAGATAATTTGAGATAATGCGGAACGGTCAAGCAGGTGTGCTGATTGACCTAAGCAACAGTGTTAACGAGTTTGTTGTTCGCCTCAGGGTGATCGGATTGAAAGCCAGCGTTGTGAATTGTAGAAGGCTGTATAGGTTTTTCCGCTGAATTACTAGGATACTCAGCTTGAGGCGCACTGTAGTAAAATATAGAATTTCGCGCTTGAAGGGCCTTAGAATGAGTTTTGGCAGAGTTAGAGTTTTCACAGTTTCTATCACATTATTTTCAAAAAATTAATTATATAATAAAATCAATAATTTAGAGACCTGTCAATCAGGCTCATAACCTGAAGGTCGTAGGTTCAAATCCTACTCCCGCAACCAATTAAAGGGTCGTCCACCATCAGGTGGGTGGCCCTTTAACTTTGTTGGCTGGATCGAGGCTTTGCTCCTTGTAAAACGTGCCGATTTGATTAAGGCCGAATGGCGATTTCGATCCGAGTTTGAATGTATTTTATGCTCTATTGGGCGGATGTACTATCACGTGAAGAAGGCGAAAGAACCGACCGGCAGCATTGACCTTGGCTTCGAGGGTGGTAACCTCAGGTAATTCAACTGCTCAATAGATCGCATTACTTATGCTTCTGACACACTTTTCATTGATAAGCCTGTCAAGCTTGCTGCTCTTAGGTGCAGCATTTGTTGAAGTGTTTCGATCGACAACAAATCGCCCAATTCGAATCAGAATGCTTTTCTATCTTGCCAGTGCTTCCCTCTTTATAATCGCGCTGATACTCGACCATTCTCTCTATACTCTTGGCTCCCGCCCTTTCTTTATCGCTCAATACCCCGCAGCAGTTTTAATGACTATTAGTTTTGCGGAAATGTGCAGGATCATTGCAGGAATCGACAACCGCCAGTTCATGAGGCTCTATTGGGGCACGTTTTTGATAGCAGCAGTGGTTTGGACCTATTGCTTCTATGTGGCAGTGTCACAGGGGGAAGCCTTTCAAAGCCCCGCATACAGCATGCTACTTTTCTTGCCGATAGGTGCTCTTTGCGCTGCATTATTTATGCTCGCCTACAGCCTGTATCAACGAACAAGTATTTTCCCCGTGTTTCTGTTTGCCTGCTGGCGAGCATTGGACAAACATGACGATGCGGGAAAAGCTATTTTTGGCTATTTTATCACGTCCATCGCATATGTGTTTGGTTCGTTTGCACCAGTTTTAGCCCGTATCAATGATAGCGGTACGGAATTTGTCTACGGCGGCTTTTATATCAATATTCTTGTCATACTGGCCTGCTTGATCGTCACTTACTTTCTTTTTGTCGAACGCCGAGTAAATTTGGCTCAAAAGCTAACCAGCATCCTTGTTGTCATGCTGATGACAACTTTTGTTGCAGTTGTGGTGGCTTTTTATAATGAAGAAGAAGATATGACGGTTGAAGACGCGGCCTTTTTTATCTAACAGTAGTTTGAAGATAGTGGTTTCTCCTTCCGGCCAGTATCAGGCAGAGGCAGTCCCGCGTGAATGGCATGAAGCTGACATGTTAAACCATGCTTCCCAAGACGGAGCTCTGGTTATCGATCTACCGTTTCCGCTAAGTTTCTTCGGTGAAACATACGGATTTTTGAAATACTGCCCGAAGGTCAGGTAATACCTCTGACCGAAAAACAACTCAGGGCGGAGGCTACCAGCGCACATCAATGCATTAGAAACCATTCGGTTATTGCCGTTTTATGTATGCCGGGTTATCCAGGCCAAATCAGTACGTCCTCGTCCGCCGGTCAGCTGGTAGTAACCTGGGCTTCACAAAGTACTGGGATTGACGGGACCACAACAGATACTGCTCAACTGGTTTTGGACAAGTCAGGAGATATGCAGTTTAATTATGGGGCGGTCCGCATGCAGGCGCCAATTATTGAAGAAATTGGCCTTGGTCTAAATCCCGGATTGGGGCTTTCGCTTCAGGGAATGTCATTGGGCTCATTGCCGGTGGTAGTGGACAATAACAAAGCACTGTGGTTTGACCTCGCCGTCGGCAAAAGGATAAACGTTCACAGTCGGTTATGGCCAGTAGCAGTGTTTTTAATCTTTTCTGTTGCCGCGATTGTTTTTGGTTTCAGCGCATTACTCGGATGGATGATTGACCGGCCGCTAGCACGGCTGCGCCTTGGGCTTGGCAGTGTGGACGAAGGCCGCCTCGATGTGCGGCTGGACACGCGCTCGCGCGATCAATTCGAAGACATTGCTGACGGATTTAACAAAATGATACGCTCTCTGGATAACGCTCGTCACCGTTATGACGAACAAGTAGAGTTGATGGAACGCGAGATAACTTTTCGTACAGTTGAAGCGGCTAAAAAAATTGACGCTAAACTTCTGTCAAAGGACCAGGTTTTTGAAACTAAACTGCGAGAGATTGTCACCGACAATATCGGAGACTTTGATTTCCAAGTTTCTGACCTGGCCGACCAGATGGCGGTCAGCACACGGCAGTTGCACCGCCGGGTTGTTGACCTGACTGCTCAAACCCCGGCGTCGCTGGTTCGGTCGCTCCGGTTGGAGCATGCCCACCATCTTTTGCAGGCGGGTGCAGCTAATGTCTCAGGGGCCGCTTATCAGTCCGGTTTCAAAGATGTAAGTTATTTTTCGCAATTATTTCAGAAAAAATACGGTCAGCTGCCGTCGGCAGTGATTCCTCAGTAATTATCTCCAAAGAGTTGAAATAAGTCACTATTTTTGTTTGTTTTTTTTGCGATTCCCCAGTATTTAAAGCATAGGGGTCATTTCTGCCAATCATAGTGGATGTTTCTGCCAAGGCAGGAAAACCCGGGTCTTTGGCAGGATTTTCTCCCTCTATTGTCTCATGATTTCTTCCGGACAGATAAACCGAACAAGTCGTTTGGTTTAATATCGCAGAGGACAGTCATGTTTGAGATGCAGCAATTGACCAAATCAGCTAATAGCTTCAATCGTTCCGATTTAAAGTCTGGTGACATACTGCTCCTGGCCATTAAACAGTATGATAATCCGATCGAAGAGTTTGCCGATTTTCTCGGCTCTGCGCTCAATGCATTGCAAGCATGGCGCGATGGCAAGTCGCCAGAGGAAATCATGGTGGTGGCGGCCAAGATGATCCAGATATCCATCGCCGTATTTGACGGTGACCGATTTTCTCATGTTGCTATTGTGGCATGTCCCGAACAGGGGGGTAGCGATGCTTCGGTTGTAATAGAAGTTGGCCCCGGCGGCATGGCGGTAACCGAGTTGGAAAAATATTTGTCGGTGCACCCAAATCCGGTGGCGGCGGTACGCTACTGCGACCGTGCCGAACAGTTGGACGGCAAGGAATTACCGTTTCGACCAGTGGCCCAAATTGCTAATGATCTCTTGACCGGAGAGCATATCAATTACGGGTTTTCTAATACCTTTGTTCTTGCGGTGATGTGCGCCTGGCGCAAAAGCCGGGGTTTTGTCCTTGAGGAAATCACAGAAAAACTGATCCAGTATTTTGGCAAAAGCCAGCGTGCCGCCATCGAGCTGTTTTTTACGCTATGCGGCGACGACTTACGTAGCCTGTTGGTCGAACTCAGCCACGTGGCTGGTGGTTACCTGAGAAACAGAAAAGAGCTGGTCTGCTCGGAAATGGTGGCAACTTGTTTCAATGACGCTACAAATCCTGAAACCGGCAGGCGGTATGCAATCAGCCTGAATCGTCGTCCTGACATGGCTCGGGCAGCATCTAACGCGCCGCACCCGATCGAAGCCGAAAGCCATTTTGAAATAACAAACAGTCTATCTCGGCTGGCGGAAGAAATTAAAGCCGTAAACTATGTTGCAGACTTGCGAGAGCCCGGCCTGTTTTTCACCGCAAATACCGATGGCGGCGACCAGCCAGCTTGGTGGGGGAATGACCTGTATACTCCTGCAGATCTTTCAAGGTCGATAAACACTTTTTCGTTGGGTGACTGGTCCCGGAAATAATACAGGCCTTTTGTAAACCTTCGACTGGGGGGCCGAAAGAAATGCGGCGAATGGTAAACGCCTAGATGTACCGAAGAAGGCCCGTGCAAATGGCGGTCCTCTAACTAAAAACCTGATGACAGGCGGTTTGGCGTGCTCGCTGAACACAGGAAAACTCTGCCTAACACAAACCAATTCCAACGGGAGACACGTTATGACTGAACTTACACATAGATTTGAAAAGTCAGCGGGTACGGATAAGGAATTACTGATTATCGATGTTGGCGTTGAAGACAGCGATCTGTTAATCGCCGGTCTGGTCCGCCCTATGGAAGTGGTTTTTCTGGAAGCCGGCAAAGAACCGCTTGGACAGATAGCACAAGCGCTGAGTTCTAGGTTTGGCACTCAATCGCTGCATATCCTTGCGCACGGCGAACCGGGTGCGCTGTCGCTGGCTGGAGTTACCGTCGATACTGCATATATACAGGCGCACGCCTTTGCCATGAGCACCATCCGGTTTGCCTTGGCGCAGGCACCTGAGCTTGCACTGTGGGCTTGCTCCGTCGCATCGGGTGCGTCGGGAAAAGCCTTCACCAACGCACTGGCTGCCCATTCGGGTGCAGGAATATTCGCAGCAGGCGGGCCAGTTGGCTCGTCCGTGCTAGGCGGCAGCTGGGATATCGGTACGCCGATGCCATTTCGCCGAGCAGCCGTTGAAATATACCCACATGTCTTGTCTGGCACATTTAGCATGACAGGCGGCACTGTTGCCGCGAATGTCTACACTCAAACTGTCAACATCGACGGCACTGATGTTTTGATGACGATCACCTTGTCCAGTAGCAGCTGGCTCAATTCCGATAGCGGCGGTGTTTCGGGTACATCTGGCGAAACCCTTGCAGCCAGTATAGAAAACCCGAGCTATACGATTACTGTCACCTTCGATACGGCAGTTCGGATTGAAAGCCTGCAGTATTTCGAAGAAGATAGCAGTTTGGCCGGCTTGGTATCCGTTATCTTCGACGACACCAGCGGCAGTGGCACAACGGAAACCCTTCTTGCCAGCACAGGAAGTTTCTTTGATGACAATGGTGACACAGTCACTTTTTCCGATTGGACAAATGTTACATCATTTACAATTACCGCGACCACGGATGGGGAGGGAGGTAACTTCCATCCAGGACTGGATACGATTGTTGTCAGTTTGGCCAACTTCGCGCCGACCTTATCTGGTGCGCCGACTGATATCACCGTAATCGAAGACACGGCGAGTGAAGTGGACTTGTCGGCTTTGACGTTTGCGGACGCTAACGCAGACCCTCTGACGGTTACATTTTCAATTGACTTTGGCACTTTCAGTATGCCCGCAGACGGCGCAACAGTTGGTGCTGGCGTCACCGAAACGCTGGTGAACAACACAACAATCACATTGGCGGGCACAGCGGCTGATATAAACAGTTATCTCGATACAGCATCGAATATTCAATATACCGGTGCATCCAATTCCAGCGGTGACGATGTGGCCACACTGACCATCACGCCTAATGATGGTAGCACTGATGGCACTGCTGCTAGCGTTAATGTCGACATCTCCGCGGTGAATGACGATCCGACGATCAGCGGTCTGGTTACCGACATTTCTGTCACCGAAGATACAGACAGCGATGTAGACCTGTCGGCAAGTGCGTTTGCCGATGTAGACAGCGCTGGGTCTGTAACTGTTACTCTGACCGCTGCGGCTGGCGTGTTGCGGGCGGAAGACGGCGGAAGTGTCACCGTTACCGGTTCGGGTACGGGCACGCTAACGCTGACTGGCACCTTTACCAATATCAATACATTTCTCGATACTGCATCAAACGTGCAATATGTCGGTGTTGCTAACTCGAACGGCAACGATTCAACCACCTTAACAATCACTGCCGATGACGGTGATGGCTCGGGCAGCGTTTCGCTGGACACCGTTAATATTGATATTACCGCTGACAATGACGCACCGACCCTGTCAGGCCTTGCTGCCAACCTCGCCGCCACAGAAGATGTCACAATACTGATCGACAGCGCTGTTACATTTGCAGACATCGAAGGCAATTTTGACGGCGGCACTGTCACGGTTTCAGGGCTGGTCACCGGCGATGTGGTCTCGGTGCAGAATACCGGATCGGGCGCGGGCGAAATCGGTTTTGTCGGGGGCACGGGCGCTGTGAGCTATGAAGGCACCCAGATCGGCACGTTGACAGGCGGTGCGGGTGCAACGGCAACCGTCACCCTCAATGCCAGCGCTACGGCAACCGCTGTAGACGCGCTCCTGCAGGCGCTTACATTCACCGCCACAGCGGGTGACCCGGCTGCCAGCCGCACGCTGACCATCGGCGTCACTGACGCTGACGCGGCCACACTTGATCCGACTACGTCCTATACCCTTGTCGCCGGCTCTGGCAATCCATTGGACATCGGCGAATTCCGCAGGGTCGGCTTTGAAGTTTCCGGTGATTTTGTCGATATCGATAATGACGGTGATCTGGATGCTTTTTTTGGTGAAAGCAACGGCAACATCAATTTCTACCGCAACGACGGGACCGCGACCACACCCAATTTCACTGAGATCACCAATAGCGACAATCCGTTTGATGGAGTTGATATCGGCAATGATAGCAAGCCCCGTTTTGTTGACATCGACGGCGATGGTGATCTGGATGTTTTCGTTGGTGACGGTGACGGCGACATCAACTTTTTCCGCAATGACGGTGATGCAACCGCGGCAAACTTCACCGAAGTGACTGGCGCCAGCAACCCATTCGACGGTGTTGACGTGGGTTCTCTCAGCGCGCCGACATTTATCGATATCGACAATGATGGCGACTTCGATGCTTTTGTTGCCGAATTTGACGGCAATATCAATTTTTTCCGCAATGACGGCAATGCCAATGTGGCCAGTTTCACCGAAGTGACTGGCGTGACCAACCCGTTCGACGGTGTTGATGTAGGCAGTTTCGCCGCTATCGATTTCGCTGACATTGACGGCGACGGCGATTTTGACGCGATCCTCGGTGAAAATTTTGGTACATTTATTTACTATCGTAATGATGGCAACGCTGGCATGGCCAGCTTTACCGAGATCACCGGCGCCGATAATCCGTTTAACACCATTGATGTCGGCGACTACAGCACACCTGCCCTTACTGATATCGATAACGATGGTGTTCTGGATGTTTTTCCCGGTGAATTTAACGGTGAAATCAACTTTCTTCGAGGGCCAGTGGGCGACACCGTTGAGGTTGTTATTGCGGTCACCGGGGTGAATGATGACCCTACTGTTTCCGATCTTGCCTCTGACGTGACTGTGACCGAAGATACGGCAAGCGACCTGGACCTGTCGGCAGTGACTTTTACAGACGTTGACAGCGCAGGTGTTGTAACCGTTAACCTGGTAGCGGGTGCTGGCACTATGGCGGCCACCTCCGGCGGCAGCGTCACGGTTGATGGCTCGGGCACAGGAAGCCTGACGCTGACGGGTACGGTTGCCAATATCAACATTTACCTGGATACAGCCTCCAACATTCAATATATCGGCGCAACCGACGCAAACGGCAATGACGCTACAACTGTTAGTGTGACCATCAATGACGGCGAGGGTTCCGGCAATGTGGCTGCGGGTACAGTTAATCTTGACATAACCGCCGTTAATGACGCGCCGACCGCATCTGACAACACGGTTACGATGAATGAGGACACAAGCCGGGTGCTGACGGCGGCAGACTTTAACTTTGTTGACGTGGACAGTGGCAACAGTCTGCAATCAGTGCGCATTGATACACTGACCGTGGGCAGCGGCACACTCCGGTTGTTGGGTACAGATGTGTCAGCGGGTGATGTGATTACCGAGGCTGATATAATGGCTGGCAATTTGGTTTACACGCCCGCCGCCAATGCAAACGGTAATGGCTTGCTTACTTTCATCTTCAGTGTGAATGACGGTTCAGTTTTTGCAGTCTCGACGTCGACCTTTGCAGTCGATGTAACCGATGTGGCTGAAGCGCCTGTCGCGCCGGTGGTGACACCCGTTGACAACGCCAATCCGAGTGGCGGCACCACAAATGGTACCGGCCTCAATGACAGCCTTGGTGGTAGCGGCGGTGACGACACGCTTTCCGGCGGTAATGGTGGAGATACTTTAATTGGCGCCGCCGGCGATGACTTTGTTGCAGGCGGCAATGGGAATGACATCGCGTTTGCTGGTCCAGGAGATGCAGGCAATGACACGGTCCAGGGCAATGCCGGCAACGATGTGATCGGTGGCGGGGCGGGTGATGATATTATCGTTGGCGGTACCTTCAGCACCAGCGTTAGCCAAACCAATGCAGGTAATTCCGGTAGTGACACGCTATTTGGTGGTTCCGGCAATGATTTGATTGTTGGCGGTTCCTACAATAGCGCCACCAATACGGTTGTGAACGGGGGCGGTGGTACCAATACCATTTGGGCCGGAACCGGCAGCGACACTGTGTTTGGTGACGACAATCAGGATATGCTTGGTGGCGGCACCGGCGGTGACCTTCTCGGCGGTGGTTCGGGTGATGACACCATATACGGCGGCACCGGCGATGATACCATTAGTTCAGGCTCGGATAACGATCAGGTCTTCAGCGGTGGTGGCAGTGACAATCTGGACGGCGGTGACGGTGACGACACACTGTTTGGCGGCGGCGGTGATGACACTGTTGTTGGTGGCGCTGGTGTGGATGAGATATGGGCTGGCGCTGGCAATGATGATCTGTCAGGCGGAGTTGGAGCTGACACATTTGTGTTTGGTCGTACCAGCGGCAATGACACAGTCACTGACTTCGATGCAGATGAAGACATTCTGGACCTCCAGTTTGCTAGCGCTGATTTTATGAGTCTTGCGGATGTAATCGCAGCCGCAACCGCGGTGAGCCAAAACGGACAAGCAGGTGTTCACATTGACCTCGGTGACAGCGATAGCGTGTTCGTTGTTGGCATCAGTATCACGGACCTGACCGCAAGCAATGTGAGCTTCTAGGAAGGGAGTTTTTCGTGCCGTGAAACTCACACAAAAATCGCACACAAAATTTTAATTTATCTAAATAGAACAATATTATCATATAGTTATACATATATCTATTAGACTCATAACTTGACGGTCGTAGTTGTGTTGAAACCTAGTGTTCGGACCAAGAGCGTCAGTTCGTAGGGCAAAACGAATTGTAACTAGACTATGAATGTGCGGCGATAAGCTTCTGAGATGGCATCACTTCGACTATCAACATCGAGTTTTTTGAAAATATTCTTAAGATGATATTTCACAGTTTCGGGTGCGACTTTGAGGTTCCTCGCAATAATTTTTGTTGGAAAGCCTTTGGTCAGCTCCACGAGAACATCACTTTCACGGGCAGTAAGAAAGTTTTGAAAAGCCGAATTTTCAATGTGATTTTGCCAAGTGTTCAGAACGCTTGCGACATGCATGAGGACGCCCTCACCCACATCGTCTTTGTTAATCTCTTGCAGCAACGGTATTAAACCGCCGCCAGAATCGATATAAGGCCGAATGGCACCGCCAATGGCGTGGATCGATAGCGCATTGACTAAACATATCTTGGCATTTTTGCTGTCGTTGTTTTGCATATGCGCGAGACTAGCATAGACGTTTGCTAGAGCCACAATGAGCTGACGTCCATGCAGGGCAGCCTTCTTCTGTACTAGCGTAGAAAGGGATAGGGCTTCCTCAAATTGTTCGCAGGCGATAAGCAGAGGAATGTACGCACGAACAAACGCTTCTACATAATTCCAGTCCCAATGGCCATGGGGCTCTTCCTGCTGCCACTTGGAAAACAAACCGTGCTGATCAAATATTTGATTAGCTTCAGTTACATTTCCAGACATTAGCAAAATACTGACTTTGGTACACTGTATGGCCGGAATCATATTGTTCAAACCATACAATTCCCTCTTTTGAAGAGCCTCGTCCAGATGCGCAATGGCATAATCCACGTCGTTACGTCTGAGCAGACAATAAGCATATGTAACATCCTGCGCTTCAATCAGTTCCCGGAATGATGCTTCCAATACACTGCCGATTGCTTTGATATTGGCGATCGAATCTTCGATATGGTTTTGCTCATATAGTACTTTGGCAGCCTGGCTATTACCTAGCTTAATCAGAAGCTCTTCACGTCCTACAAAACGATCCCAATGATGAGTTAAGTTCATTGAAAAAAAATGTAATGCACTCTGAAAGTCAGCCTTGCCGAAAGCAATCATTCCCATATGAGGAGAAATTGATGGCAAGTTCGAAGCATAACCATTGCCGTCACATATTCTCTCGTATTCCAGTACTATTTCTTCAGCTCTTTTCAACGAGCCATAGCGGTATTCAAGAAAAAACCGAAAAGGAAGATAAAATGCCAGAACCCTCGGGTCGGTTGCAGCTTTTCGACGCACGTATATCTCGAGGCTTTCCGATAGGTTGTCTAGACGGTCAATGACCGGTGACCAACAGTCCGAAATGATTAAGACAATGTACTGGGATAATCGATACAGTTCTTCATTGGGAAACGGGGAAATATTGGGTGAGTTTTCAAGTTTTTGATCAATGACGAATGCACTCTCCTGCAATTGGAGGTCGTTTCCATTGACAACAGTTTTAAGTAACCGGATCATCGATAAAGCGGCTCTTCTATCGATCCGCGGGCGCGGCAGATGATCAAGTAATGACCAAATTGCTGCAGGGCCATAGTCCATTATTGCTAGCGGTCCGCCAACCTCCTCAAGAATGTCGCACGAAAGGGACGAATTGCCGGCCGCGGTTGCGTGTTCTATTGCTTTAAAGGGCTCTTTGTTTTTGGCATAATATTGTGCCACCGAGACGTTAAGTTGTGCTGTAATTGACGCCCCCATATTTGCCAACGACATGAGAAGATACTCTCTCAGCACTGGGTGTAACCGGATTGTTAAAGGAGAGTTCAGTTCCACATTGACCAACGGCTGGAGGCGGACAATTTCTGATAGAACTGAATGTGCTTTGTCATTGTCGGTTAATACTCGAGCTATATCTGGGTTCACAGCATCAACGATCGAACATTTGGTGAGCAGGTCCCGCTGTTCGGCCGTCAAACTTGAGAGAACTTCATTGGCGAGGAAACCAAAAACCTCAGAATTTGGCCGAAGGATAGAAGCTAATAACTTACTGTCGTTAGTTTCGTGTTCGGCCTTGATCCGCGCTAGCTGGATCACAACAGGCCACCCTTCCGCTACATCCGTTAATCGCTCAATTGTTTCGGTTGTGCAGTAAGGGGCGAGGAGGGAGGCAATTTCTGGCGGTTTGAAAGTAAGCGCCTCCGCATCAATAATTTTTGCGGTTCCCTCCAAAACCAGTTTAGCAATTTTGGCTTCATCCGTGGAGCGCGTACCAATCAGCAGTTGGCAATTACGGGGAAAGTTGGATACTAGAAGTTCAATAATGCCGTCTGCTTTTGACGATACGAGCGCATCATAATCATCGAAAATTATAGTTATTGGTGATGTGCTTTTGTTTATGGCCTCAATTATTGCCCCGAGACTTCGGGAACAGGTCCTAAAAGTGTCAGCAGCAGAAGCAAGGGCTTGTTGCAAATTTGAGAATAGAATTTCTGGCTCGCGGTCAATTGTGCCGCAGTTCATCCAGGCCACAATTTCTTTGTCGTGGACCAACTTTGCGTGCGTTTGCAGTAAAATTGTGCTTTTGCCGTATCCGGCAGGGGCTTGAATAATAGTCAGAGGAGTATGAGGAGACGCCAAGACTTTCTCCACCACATCGGGCCGCTCTACCTGGTAGGCTAGATGTTTAGTTGGCTGAAATTTTCTCAAGTCTGTCTGCATGCTGTAACCATGTGTGTAGAGCCAAACCCTAAAATCACGCTAATTTCTCCAGACCGATAATCGTTGAGTTCATTTCATTCTGCAACGATTGGGTCGAAAAATACATTGTGAGATTAGTCCCCCCCATTTTTTGCATGCCTCCCCCCCTCTGGTTTGGGTGACGATAGACTGCCAGCGATGGTAAATCTTTTCTCGAACTATGATTGAAGCGAGGATTACAGGATTTTATATGGAGTTGCCCACACCATCTGTTGTTGTTCTATTTTTGTTGGCTCTTTTGGCCAATATCGGTGCGTTGTCTGTCCTGCCTTTAACCCAAGGGTTTTCTCGCCTCCTGCCGACGCTGATCTGCATTTCGCTGTTTATTGTAAACATTTTCTTTTTAGCCCGGCTCATTCATTCTGGAACTCTTTTATCAGGATTGGTGCCACTGATGAGCGGACTGATACCACTCAGCATGATTCTGGTAGGTGTGTTTTTTTACGGAGAAAGCGGCTCTCCTTTGCGTGTGGCATTGCTTGTCGGCGCTTGTGCTCTGGTTTTTGTCGCTTCCACAATCGAAAACCAAAATTCAACTAATGAATCTTATGATGCCACCAGAGGCGAAAAAGGGCCGGAGAAATAGTGACGGCTTAATAAAATGTCGCCCAAAGTGGCGGCCCCAGGGGAGGAATGAAGTTATGATATTTGGTAAAATAACCAAAGAATGTTTGATGTTTTCGTCAGCTTTAATGAGCTGCGCGACGTTTTTGTCGGCGATGGCACATGCCCAAGAGCCAGAAAATGAAGATGATGCCTTTGAGCTTGAGACAATTGTTGTAACGGCACAAAGGCGCTCGGAAAACCTGCAGGATGTTCCAGCACAAGTCACGGCCTTTACAGCCCAGACCATTGCAAATGCCAACATCAAGTCCACTCAGGACTTTATCAATCTAACGCCCAATGTATCGCTGGATAGCTCAGACACCTACAATAACACATTCGTTGTTGTTAGAGGTGTAACCCAAATCAATAATGCCGATGCGCCGGTCGCCATTATCATTGACGGCGTTCCTCAAAATAACCAGAAGCAATTTAACCAAAATCTGTTTGATATTGAACGCATCGAAGTATTGAAGGGGCCGCAGGGTGCACTATATGGGCGCAACGCCATTGGCGGTGCCATCAATATTGTCACCAAGTCTCCAACAGAGGAGCTTACAGGCTTTCTCAACGCAAGTTATGGCCGTGGAGACGCAATTAATCTGTCTGCAGGCATTTCAGGTCCTATTGTTGAGGATAAGGCGAGCTTCCGGCTAGCGGGCAGTTATGTTCAGGATGATGGGCGTATCACCAATACATTCGCAAATGTGAAACAGGATTTCGTTGATCATGACTATTCTATTCGTGGCCGTATATCTGTTGCAGCAAACGATTGGCTGGATCTGGATTTACGTGGCTCGTTCAGGGATTTTCGCGCAGGCAGTCAGTTTGACTCTGTCGTGTTCAGCGGCAACGCGAATGATTTTGTGTCGCCGCAGCTTAATTTAATCGGTGAAACATTTGGTGATCAAGCCGAGCTGACGTTTAAGTTTGATGCCGATTTGAACTTTGCAAAGCTGACGGGCATAACTGGTTATACCGATCTCACGGAAATCAACAGAGGTGACCTTGATTTCCGAAACCCTGTTGATAGCCCAGGTGGCTTCTTGGGGCTTGGCATTCAAGTTGGTCAAGGACAGGATTTGTTTGTTGAGATGGTCAGCCAGGAATTGAGGCTGACGTCGCCTGACGACCAGCGCCTTCGTTGGATTGCGGGCCTTTATTACATTCATACAGTTTATTACATTCATACAGACAGGGCGCTGAGAACGCGCGGCTTCTTTGATTTTGACGGCACGTTTGATCAGATAGACAATCCTGCGTTGCTCTTGATTGATCGTCGGGAAGACAATAGTAACAACGCCTACGCTCTGTTCGGGCAACTTGATTATGATCTCGCAGATAACTTTGTTTTGTCCTTCGGCCTTCGGTACGATAAAGACGAGCGCGATCAAACTGATTTGGCGGCGAATACATCAAGAGAAAACAGCTTCGACTCCGTGCAGCCGAAGGTAACGCTGACCTACAATGTTGATGATGATAAACTCGTCTATGCCACATACAGCACAGGCTTTCGCTCTGGCGGATTTAATGCCCCCGGTGTTGTGATTGACGAGTTTGCCGATGAAACCCTGCAAAATTTCGAAGTTGGCTTTAAAGCAACCTTGGCCGACAGACGACTTGTTTTAAACGGTGCTGCTTATCTATCTAATGTGGATGATTTTCAGTTCTTTTTCGTCGAAGCGGCAACAGCTTCTCAGGTTATAACAAACATTGACGAAGTACAGATCTATGGTTTTGAGCTTGAAGCGCAGGCACTTTTGACACCGGATTTTCTTTTCTTTGGTGCCTTCGGAACCACGAACAGCGAGATAGAGCGTATTTCTGCATTCCCTGGAAACGAAGGCAACAAATCGCCGAAAACAACCGAGTTCAGCATCAATACCGGTTTTCAATATACACCCAAGGTCACAGATGCCATCGAAGGTATTGTGAGGGTTGACTACGAACACAGAGGTGACCGGTATTGGCAAGTGGACAATGTGGATGTTCAGGGGCCGCTCAATCTACTAAATTTCCGGGTCGGCATCCAAACAGATCAGTGGGGTGTTTACCTCTGGGGTAAAAATATTACCGGAGAAAGATATTTCACTGACTTTAACCCGCGAGAATTCTCCGGTCTGGACATTGACATCGGATTTCTCGCACAGCCGTCGACATACGGCGTGGAAGCAAGTTTCCGCTTCTAAACACTCAGAGTGCTAGCCTCTGAGTCGCGGTAGCATACCCCAAGGTGCTACCGCCCCGTTCCCGCCTTTTGATGATCGCAGATTGTGGAATACCAATGAATAGCGGCAAAATTGTTTTTACAGGATGCGCTTTGTTTGATGGGTATGACTTATACCCAGCTCTGGACAATGTTGTTGTTGTTGAAGGTGCCAAGGTTATTGAAGTCTGTACTGGCGGATACCCTGATAAAAAGGGTGAACAGGTCATAGACCTGCAGGGAAAAACCCTGATGCCTGGGTTGATTGATGCCCATTTTCATTGCAACAGCCCAAGCTTAGATGTGGGGTCTATTGATGGACTGTTTCCGTCACATCTTGCGCAACATGCGCGTGCCTATCTGGAGGAAACTTTAAGTCGGGGGTTTACAACGGTTCGTGACGCAGGTGGTGCCGACAGTGGTCTTGTCGATGCGACAGAGGCAGGTATAATAAAAGGGCCTCGACTATTCATCAGTGGTAAAGCGTTGTCGCAAACTGGTGGTCACGGAGATATGCGCAAACCTGCACCGTTTGACGTGTGCGGGTGCAGTTACAAGGGTGCGCTTTCTAAAGTGGTGGATGGAGCGGATTCAGTTCGGCGCGCTGTTCGTAATGAGCTGCATAACGGTGCTCATCAGATAAAAATCTTTGTCTCCGGTGGCGTATTGTCGCCGACCGACCCTATCTGGATGAATCAATTCACTGACGGTGAGATACTTGCTGCGGTTGAGGAGGCCGCATCAAGACGTACATACGTAATGGCACACGCCCACACAGCTGAAGCCGCAATGCGTTGCTCGCGCCTGGGTGTGCGGTCAATTGAGCACGGGACAATGATAGATGCCTTGTCGGCTGCCGCCGTTGCAGAGAACGAAACTTTTGTTGTGCCAACGCTGACGGTTGTTGAAGCATTGATAAGTGGGAATGTAGATTTGCCCGCGGGTGCTTACGACAAGCTTGCGGCAGTATCAGATTATGCCTATGCCGCCGTTGAGCACTGTGAACAAGCCGGTGTAAAACTAGGATTGGGGACCGACCTGTTCGGAGGTCTGCACGGTCAGGAACTTTGGGAACTCGTTCTACGAGCAAGGATAAGCGGTGCCCTTGAAACGCTAAGGTCAGCGACCTCTGTCAACGGCGAACTCCTTCAGAGAAAGGATAAATTGGGTGTAGTCAAACCGGGTGCATTGGCAGACCTGATTGTTGTCGATGGCAACCCCATCCAGAATGTCGAGCTCTTTTTGGAGCCAGCTAAAAACATTCAACTCATCATGAAAAACGGTGACATCGAAAAAGACATCACGAGTGAAACGAAGCCTCACGCTGGTCAAGGAGTATAAAGTGCACAAGAACAAACCAGAAAATCCGGTATTTCGATTGGGAATTGACGTTGGAGGAACCAATACCGACGCTGCTCTCATGCATGGCAAAGCCGTCATTGCCACCAACAAAAGTGCGACGACCGATGATATTGGATCGGGAGTGGTTGAGGCGCTTTCAAGTATTCTTGAGAAAGCCAATATTAGCTCAGACGAAGTCTCGAACTTGATGATCGGGACGACGCAGTTTATCAATGCTTTCATCCAAAGAAAACACTTGGCCAAAACGGCCATCATTCGTATTGGGCTGCCCAAATCAGACGGCGTGCCGCCAGCTATTGGTTGGCCCGCTGACCTGCTAGAGGCTATCGGGCATCATATATATATGGTGAGTGGCGGCTCTTTATACAGTGGCCTTGAATATGCATCGCTTGACGTGAGCGAATTGGAGAAAATTGCAAAGGATATTGCCCATAAGGGCATCAATTCAGTCGCCATCTGTTCCGTTTTTGCGCCGGTAAGGACGGATATTGAAGAACGCGCTGCAGATATCATTAAAAGTCACAATCCGGCTATTCATATTACCCAGTCTGCAGATATTGGTGGCGTGGGGTTAATTGAACGCGAAAACGCGACCATTGTAAACGCCAGCATGGTGCCATTTGCTGAAATGGTCGTTGAATCCATCCAGCGTGCCTCTCGATCAGTTGGCGTGAATATCAAGCCGTTGTTCAGTCAAAATGACGGGACTCTGATCAACGAAAAATATGTGCGCGCATTTCCAATCATAACCTGTTCTGCCGGTCCGACCAACTCCATTCGAGGAGCTGGTTTTTTAACCGGAGAAAAAGATGCCGTTGTTGTCGATGTAGGTGGCACCACAACCGATATTGGTTTCTTGAAAAATGGGTTTCCCAGGGAGACATCAAGCGAAAGCTATGTTGGCGGTGTACGCACCAATTTCAGAATGCCAGATGTACTCTCAATCGGGCTTGGCGGAGGTACCGTTATCGACACCGCAGACGATCGAATTAAGATTGGACCCCAGTCTGTCGGGAATCATCTGCAGACGGAGGCAAAAGTGTTCGGCGGCAACACATTGACTGCAACAGACTTTGCTGTTGCAGGCGAAAAGGTTGATATCGGAAATCCATCGTTGGTTGCTCACCTCGATAGAGGGCTTGTAGATCGAGTAGATAGCAAAATCCATAATCTGATTGAAGAAGCTATCGATCAAATGAGAACGAGCGCGCAGGACGTTCAAGTCATTATGGTGGGCGGCGGTAGTGTTCTTGTGGATCGAAATTTAAAGGGCGCAGCCAAGACCCATCGGCCTAAACATGCTGGGGTCGCAAACGCTATTGGTGCTGCGATAGGCCAGGTTGGTGGTCGTATCGATAAACTTTTTGATTTTGCTGACGGAGGTAGAGAAGAAGCCTTAAAGCGGGCGAAAGAAGCAGCGATTCAAAAGGCGGTTCTGGCCGGGGCCGACCATGAAACCATAGAGTTAATTGAGATTGAAGAACTTCCGATGACACACATGCAAACATCGGCGGTGCGCGTAAAAGTGAATGTAGTCGGCGATCTGGCTTAGAAATTGAGGCACTTATGATTAAGACACAAACAGATATTAAAGACATGGCTCGCGGCGCTGTATTTTTGGGCGCGGGCGGCGGCGGCGATCCCTATGTCGGTGAATTGTTTTTGCAAAACCAGCTCGCGCAGGGGAGAACACCAAATATCGTTCCAGCACGCGAACTAGATGATGATGACTTCGTGATATCGATCGCCGGGATCGGTGCACCAACTGTACTGGTCGAATATCTGGTTAGCGAGACACATTTGGTCAAGTTGCTTGAGCAAGCTGAAACATTTTATGGCCGGAAAGTAAACGCCCTTATCAGTGCTGAAATAGGGGGAGCCAACTCAATGTTCCCACTGGCTCTGGGAGCAATTACTGGTCTACCGGTTATTGACGGTGATGGTATGGGTCGCGCATTCCCTCATCTCGAAATGACAACATTTTCTGTCTACGGTGCGCGTGCGACGCCGACAATTTTCAGCGATGAACTCGGGAATGTCATTACGATGGACCTGCTGAGTGACCGATTAGCAGAAGAGGCAATTCGTCCTGTTGTAAGTGCATTGGGGGCCATGGCTTTTTCGGGTATTTATCCTATGAAGGGTAGGCATGTGAAAGACTACGCTGTTCATAATACAATCAGCCAGACTTTGGAAATTGGGCGTGCAATTCGAAATGGTCGTGAGGAAAGTGACGATGTTTTTGCCAGGTTAATTAATTGCCTTAATTGCCCGGAAGAAAATCGCAGCGCACGTATTCTCTTTGACGGCAAAATTGTGGATGTAACACATGAAACAAGGGATGGCTGGCATTGGGGCAGCGCCGTTTTGAAACCTATCGATAACTCCTCAGACGAATTGATAATCGACATTCAAAACGAATACATTGTAGCTCGGTTGAACGGTGAAACTGTGACCATAGTTCCGGACTTAATTTGCATTCTTGATCGGGAAACCGGAGAACCGATGACGGCCGAGATGCTGCGTTACGGTTTGCGTGTCAAAGTTATTGGATATAGCGCTGCCCCAATTATGCGTAGGCAGGAATGTCTCGAAGTATGGGGACCAAAGTGCTTTGGCATTGATGAAGTTTTTAAACCGGTTGAAACATTGGGATAAAGCTAAAGAGACTGATATGACGCGCAAGAACAAGTTTGGTTTCTAGGGCCTATAATACTTACCAATGAAGCTTGAGAAGCCTTGGAATAAATTTTTCGGGTCATGAAACTCACACAAAAATTGCACACAAAAACTCTAAAGAACTAAATATATTAATTAAATCAAATAGTTGCTGATATATCTATCAAACTCATAACCTGAGAGTCGTAAGTTCATAGCGAAGCTGATGAGGCGCGTAGCGACGAAGCTAATCCTACTCTAGCAACCAATACGTATAAAGGGTCTCCCAATAGGGGCTCTTTTGTACGTATGTGGGCTGTAAAGAAAATAAATGGGCATACTGGTTTGGGCAGAAAATGCTAATTGTTGGACTGAACTAAACTCAGTAACGTTTGTTCAATTGCATCGGGGTCAACTGGCTTGTGAAAATACTGGAAACCACATTTTTCTAATACCTGCAAGTCCTCTGGGGCAGTGGCGCCAGTGATGATGATGGCGGGAGTGTCGGCGCACTTTTCTTTGATGGCCGAGATAACATCTAGCCCCGTTACATGAGGCGCAAGATAGTAGTCGGTAATGATAAGGTCCGGTGGACCCAAGTCATTAAGAGTGTCCACCGCAGCCTCAAGTGACGCAACACCGCGAGCAGCGTGGCCCCATCCCCTGAACATTTCAACAATTGCCTCTCTTGCATCTTCAGTATCGTCCACAACAAGTATAACAAGTCTTTTTTGGGGTATCGACGGCTCCTTGCCTGTTCTTGCGGTTATTGCAATGGCAGGTGTTGGCGGCACAACTGGTAAGACCGAAATCGAGAAAAGTGTGCCTTTATTAACTTCAGATTCCAACACAACTTTCATATCCATTAAGTTACAAAGTTCTCGAACGATTGTAAGCCCAAGACCAAGGCCACCTTGCCGGGATTTTTTGGTATTCTCCAACTGCACGTAACGATCAAAAACACTTGATACTTCATTGGCAGGAATACCATGCCCGTTGTCCGCAACGATGAGTTTTAGAGAGTTCCCCTGTCGCTTCGCCCCCACTAAAACACGACCACTATTCGAAGCTTTAATTGCGTTTGCAATAAGATTACTCAAGACACGTTTGAGATACTTTGCGTCGGCCCAAATGTGCTGGGAGCAGGAGGTAAAACGGAGGTCCACGTTGTTTTGAAGAGCGATAGGCTGGAATGTCTGTTTTAGCTCATCGAAAATAGCCACTAAAGAGATGGCACTCATTGTTACATTGAGTGTTTTCGCCTCCAAGCGAGATGCTTCCAACATGGTTTCTAAAATATCAGACAAAGAGCCTATTAATTGCTGTTGTTTATCAGCAATGACAGCCAGTTCACCATTCGTGTTGGCTGATTTTTTTAAATTCTGATTAAATATACTCAATGCTTGTACTGGCTGTCTCAAATCATGGCTGGCAGCGGACATGAAGTTTATTTTCTCGCGCGCACTCTTTTCAGCAGCAATCTTCGACGCCGTTGCTTCTAGGGTGCGCTCTTGAACGCGCTCATCTAAAGACACATTGAGTTCTTGCAAGCTCTCAGCAAGAGTTAAAGACTTTTTGTGCAATGCGCGTGCACGTGTGCTTAGTGCGATCGCATGACCAATTGAAATAAGCAGGAAGCCAAAAGGCATTAAGTCTGAGAACGATGAAGGCCTGAGATTGAAGGCATGGAGGTAATGCAGCGCATCATTAACCGCCGTTGCAAGAAAGAAAGCGGTGAAAACCACAATAGCGCCAGCACCGCTGCGCTTATTCCGCCATGCTTTGAAAATAGCAAATTGATTATACGCCAGTATCAACATCGCAAAGACAATGAAGACATCCTGTAGTCCAGTGAAAATGTGAACTGGCAAGAGAAGCACACTCAAGATAAAGGGCGCGGACCCCCAATAAGTAATACGGCGAATATATTTGGGGAACTCGTCAGGGAAGATACACGCAAGAAATGCAAGGTATGCGGTTGAGGCAGAATAGAGCGTAAAATAGACAAGAGTTTTGTCACTGAACTCAGGAAAACCCGGGAAAACTCTAAATAATATAGTGTTTAATGTGGCCAGTCTTACGATAACAATTGTGACCAGCACACAGTACCAAAACAGAGACCAGTCTTGTGTGCCATTAAATCCCTGAGAAAAATAGGCTAGATGGAATATAAGAAGTGCGCTTAAAGCGCCCAATACAAACAGGTATGACAAGTCATAAGCGCGGGCCTCTTGTTCCATCGCCGCCGTTGTTTCAACAAGCGGTGGGCGTAAAATCCCTCCAGCAGCATGCTCAAAATTAGAAACAATCAAGACAAGAGTAACTTCGGCCGCTTGGGGCAAGCGAACGCGCCGTTCCAGATAGAAAGCTCTTGCACCTTCTGGCTGCTCAGATATTTGCCCATTTGACGCAACAAGCTCACCGTTGATCCATAATTCATGTGCGGAATACGGCGTCTGTAACCTGAGGCTAAGTGGTGGACCGGATAGAGGTAGCAAAAGCTTTAGCCGATATGAGGCGACTCCGTAGCCCATAGGCCAGCTGTTTTTTTCTGCACCGGCGTTTTTTTTGTCGTGCCAGCGATCGGGAAACTGGGTCACTTCTCCGGTGTAGTGATCGTCAAATTGCTCTGGGCGTACAATCTTGTCGCGGATGACTTGCCATGGTCCGTCCAATGATGCTTTGGGGCTGTTGGTAGGAACCACTAAACTCACGAACGTATCGTTTTGACCTGGTATAGTCTCGGCTGCAGACGAGGAACGCGTCGTTTGCACAACACTCAACAGCAAGAGTACAATAGCTATCCATTTACTGCCCTCAAAACAGGAAAACCTGCGGAGGCTAGCCTTTCCTCGCTGCTGTGATATGCTCAAAAAAGTCATATTAGAAAGCAATGGCCATTAATAGGATTTCCCAAAACAAAGTTCTGTGTAATATAGTCAGCTAGCTTGCTGATTTTAAAGATGTTTTGAGACCTCGTGTTTAAGTGTTCGTGTATGGTTGTAAAGTCTAAAAATGTTGTTGTTGCAGACGACCACGCCCTTATTCGTGAGGGCATGGTATCGTTACTGGGGAAGTTCGACAATGTAGCTTCCGTTTTTGGTGCTGTAGACGGCAAGCAAGCAATTGACTTCTTGCTTGACCAAACAATTGATATTGCAATATTGGATATTTTTCTGCCGGGCCTTTCAGGCGTTGATGTGGTACGTGAAATCCGCAAGAGGCAATTACCGACCAGCATTATCTTGATGACCGGCGAAGTCTCTGAAGAGGATGCCGCCAGCCTTGTAGAAGAGTTGTCCCTGGATGCTTTTTTGTTTAAGACCGCAAATATGCACCAATTTGAGCAAGCCGTCAGAGCGGTGTTAGACGGAGAGAGTTTTTTTCCACCAGATATAGCGAATGCAGTTGCAAGGCATGACAATGTGGCCGCGCAACTGAGCACTCGCGAAATACAAGTGGTCAGGATGATTGGCGAAGGACACACTTCTGAATCTGCTGCAAATGTTCTTGGCATAAGTCCTCATACTGTTCGCAAGCACCGTGAAAATATAAAAAGAAAGCTTGGCCTAGGCACGGTGGCAGAACTGTCATCGTACGCCCACCGCAATCAGCTTTTATAATCCAATGGCCTCATCCAATGATATTGGTTTCAAATCGTAAATACGCACTTCTGCGTATGTATTTTCCATGCACTTTTTCATCTTCTGTTGCCTGACTGGAATTGGCTTGTGGCCTTTTAGGTTCTGACACGCTTCGCAATAGAAAATTGGATTGAGCTATGCCTGATATCGTGATTACACCATCACTCACTTCGCCCAGCAATGAATTTACTGTGAATAGCGAAACATCGCTTGATCAAGTTAATTCAAAAGCGGTCGCGCTTGAAGGCGGTGGCTTTGTTGTCGTTTGGTACAGTAGCGATAATGACGTTGATGGCAGTGGGCGTGGGGTCGCCGCTCGGGTTTATGATGCCAACGGCGTTGCTCTTGGCAACGAATTTACCGTTAACACACTGGCAAGCGGTGACCAGCTTCACGCCGATGTTGAAGCACTGTCTGGCGGTGGTTTCATTGTGGTTTGGCACAGCGCAGACCCGGCAGTGGATGGTAGTGGCTCTGGTATAGCTGCACAGATGTTCGATGCTGCTGGCACAAAAGTAGGCGTTGAATTTACAGTTAATACAGAGGTTGCGGGTAACCAAAGCTTGCCCGAAGTCACAGCTCTCACTAACGGAGGCATAGTAGTCACCTGGGAATCAGCTGACGTTGACGTGGATGGAAACGGCACGAGAATTTCTGGTCAACTTTACAACTCTAGCGGCGCTAAAGTTGGCGGCGAGTTCACTGTTAATACTAATGCGGTAGGAAATCAGTCATTTGCAACAAGCGCTGCACTCGAAGGCGGCGGTTTTGTGGTGACTTGGTATAGCGCTGATCCAGCAGTAGATGGCAGCGGCTTTGGTATTGCAGCGCAGGTTTTTTCAAACGACGGCACCAAAGTTGGTAGCGAATTTACCGTTAATACCAATTCAGCGGGTGACCAGCTTATACCGCACGTAGCTGCGTTGGATGGAGGCGGTTTTGTTGTCGTTTGGTACGGTGGAAATTCACCTTCTGATGCAAACGGTCAAGGCATATCTGGTCAGAGGTTTGATGCAAATGCTACGAAGGTTGGCAGTGAATTTACAATTAATACTAATACTACAGGCGACCAATTCTTTCCTAAGGCCGCGCCGCTGGATGGAGGTGGCTTTGTTGTCACATGGCGTAGCGACTCTGCGCCAGGCGACGCTAGTTCTTCCGGCGTATCTGGTCAAATCTTCGATTCCACTGACGCAAAGGTGGACGGGGAATTTTTGGTCAACACAAACACGTCAAATGGCCAGTTCAATAGGGGTTTAGCCTCGCTTGGCGACCATCAGTTTGTTGTCGCGTTTCAAAGCAGCGATACTAGCGTTGACGGTTCCGGCTCAGGTATTGCTGCACGGGTTTTTAATGTGAGTGCAAGTGCGCTAAATGTGGCATCGCAAAGCGCAGACGGTACACTCACAACAACTGAAGACACGCCGTTTACGTTCGCCGCTAGCAACTTCACTTTTACCGATTCCGATGCGGGTAATTCTTTGCAATCGGTACGCATTGATACCCTGCCCAGCAATGCTGCGGGTGAACTTCAGCTTTCCGGTATGGCCGTCACTGCGGGCCAGGTGATTACACTAGCGAATATTCCAAACCTGACATTTGTTCCGGCCGCGGATGTAAACGGTACGGGGGCAGCCAGCTTCACCTTTAGCGTAAGTGATGGCACCGAGTTTGATGCCACGCCTAACACCATAACTTTCAATATTACTGGCGCAAACGATGCGCCGACGTCGGCCGGTTCTCCAGCGACGGTCACCGTAGTCGAAGACACAGCCAGTGGTTTCGATCTGTCGACTATTAATATAGCTGATGTTGACGGAGATAGTTTGACGGTCACTATAGTGATCAGCGCGGGTAGTTTTGCTACGCCAGTTGACGGTGCAGGTGTTGGTGCAGGCGTGTCTGCAACACTTGTAAATGCTACCACCATTACACTTGCCGGCAGTGTCGCAGATATTAATACATACCTCGATACAGGCTCCAACATTCAATACATCGGGGCGTTAAACGCAAATGGCACAAGTGCCGCGACGTACACGGTCAACGCAAATGATGACGTTCTTAACCCTCAAATAGCCAGTGGTAACATTGACATAACCGCAGTTAATGATGCGCCGACTGGTGCCAATCACACGGAAAGTCTAGCGGCTAATACACCCGAATCTTTTGGAACAGCCGTTTATACTGTCAGGTTAACTGATTTTGGTTTCAGCGATATTGACGGCGATAGTTTTAGCAGTGTTCGCATTGATACACTCAATTTGGCAATAGGTGATACGTTTACCAATGATAATGTTCCCATACAGGTGGGCGACATCATTACTCTGAAAGATATTGATGACGGCGATATAAAATATACGCCTGTTGACGATGGTTTTGGAGTGGGGCGAACAACTTTCACTTTTTCAGTGAATGATGGCACCAGTTTTGCCGCAACGCCATCCACGTTTAGTTTTGACGTCGCGCAAGGCAATCAGTCACCCGCGAGTAGTAATAGTTCAGTGAGCACCGCAGAAGACGCCACTTATGTTTTCTCCGCTTCTGATTTTAATTTCAGCGATCCCGATATGGGTGACACGCTGGGTGTTGTTACCATCAGTAATCTCAACTTAGCTGCGGGCGATCAATTGCTCTATTTTGGCAGTGCCGTAACAAATGGTGAGGCGATAAGTCTAGCAGAGCTCACAAATGGTGATTTTACCTATATACCCGCGGCAGGTACCAGCGGCGCGGCTCGGTCGAGCTTTGACTTCAGTGTCACTGACAACCACAATCGGCCTGCAGCAGCAGGGTCAACCCTCACATTGAACGTAACAGCGACATCTGTTGCGACACCCACAACACCAATTGTAACACCCGTTGACAATGCCAATACCGATGGTGGCCAGCAAAGCGGCACAGGCATGAATGACAGCCTTGGTGGTAGCGGTGGTGACGACACACTGTCTGGCGGAAATGGTGGTGATACCTTGATTGGAGGCCAGGGCGCTGACTTTATTGCAGGCGGCAATGGCAACGATACTTCCTTTGCAGGACCCGGTGATACCGGCAACGACACAGTGCAGGGCAATGCTGGCAATGATGTTATTGGCGGCGGCGGCGGAGACGATATCATTGTTGGCGGAACGTTGAGTACCAGTGCAAGCCAGTCCAACACTGGCAACAGTGGTAATGACACATTGTTTGGTGGTGCTGGTAATGATCTGATTGTTGCAGGTTCATACAACAGCGCCTCCATGACAGTCGTCAACACGGGCCAGGGTGTGAATACTGCATGGGCGGGCACCGGAGATGACACAGTATACGGCGATGACAACCAGGACATGCTTGGTGGTGGTTCTGGCGGGGACAGCCTCGATGGTGGGTCGGGTGACGACACTATTTTTGGTGGATCCGGGAATGACAGTATTAATGCAGGTGGGGACAATGACACCACTTTCAGCGGCGCAGGCAATGACAGTCTGGACGGTGGCGACGGTGACGACACCCTGTTTGGCGGCGGCGGCGATGACACTGTCGCAGGAGGGGCTGGTGCCGATGAGATATGGGCAGGTGCTGGTAACGATGATTTGTCTGGCGGCGCGGGCGCTGATACCTTCGTGTTTGGTAATACAAGCGGTAATGACACGGTCACGGACTTCGATGCCAGCGAAGATATTCTCTACCTAGAGTTTGCCAGCACTGACTTCACTAGCCTCGCTGATGTGACATCAGCAGCAACTGCCATGACCCAAAACGGGCAGGCCGGTGTGTTGATTGATCTGGGTGAAAGCGACAGCGTGTTTGTCATCGGCATCAGCATTGCTGACCTAACCGCAAATAATGTGAGCTTCTAGGAAGGATGTTTAATGGCAATTGTCTAATATCAGTAATTGTAAGCTGTTTCGAGTTTATGGGCCAAAATTCAACGGTTGAAGTCTCATGGTCATTAAAATGAGCTTTTCGGAGTATGAATTTATCACATTATTTTTCACTAATATTTTTTATATAATAAAATCAATAGCTTAATTATATCTGCATCAGGCTCATGACTTGGAGATCGTAGGTTCAAATCCTACTCCCGTAACCATTAAATCAGGTTGATTAATTTTACCAGCAATCATTCTCATGTTGGGGGTTGTTCAAAGTGTTCCTGATGGTGGACCATATACCAATCGGCAATTTCCTCGCGGGTTGCCCACCAAACATCCTCAAGGCTTTTTGCGTATTCCAAAAATTCCTTCAAGGAACGGTTTCTATAGGCACGCCCTGAAACATGCGGATGCAGTCCAACATTCATGATGCGACAAGATTGTGCTCCCTCTTCATACAGAACAGAAAGTTCTTCTTTTAAAATTGCAGAAACTTCATCTGTTGTATGCCCACGGCGCGTAATCAAAGTAAAATCATTGGTTTCGTTGGAGTAGGGAACTGATACTATTGGACCTTTCCCTGTATTTATGAGGTAGGGCTGGTCATCATTCATTAAGTCACAGTAAAACTTGCAGTTGTTTTCGACGAGAATTTGCGGCGTATTTACAGTGCCGCGCAGCGATGATGACAGCCACCCGGCTGCTTTGCGGCCAACGGTCTGTTCATAAACACCTAAGGTCTTTTTGATCACTTGTCGCTCTGCATCTATGTCATTGGCATGCTTCCACAGCAATTCGCCTTGCTCATAATTATGGGCCACAAGTTCGCAGCCGCGATCCATCGCAGCCTCCACCATTTCAAAACGGCGTTCGCAAGTCACAGCGTTCAACGTGCACGAAGGAAGAACATCAAAAGAGTCACAAGCATCAAACATGCGGAAAATACCGACTCGCTGACCGTACTCGCGCCATGAGTAATTAGGAAAGTCGGCTACATTTCCCGGTAACAAATTCGGCAGGATTGCGGGCCCTCCGGCATAATAGGGCGCATCACTGTCTTTAACCATGTCCCATGTTTCCAGATTGAAAGTGACAACCACCGCCACACGCTTGCTTCCAGGAAACATCAGCGGGTGCCGCTTTGGCATGGGCGTGTATGTGTATTCTAGCATGTTTGTCCTTATTACGGGGCTATGGTTTGAGCTCTATATATCACAAAAACGGATAGCATAATCTATCCTTGGACCAGACATTACCTTTCCATTTATTCGTTAGGCGAACAACATGGATTTGACCTGCGGTGAATTGTGACAGGAGGTGATAGTTGATGATGCAGCACAATCACATTTGTAAGTTAAGTTATGACAACAGCAGAAGTAATTATCGTTGGCGCCGGACCGGTCGGGACCGTCGCAGCTTATTATCTTGCTCGGCAGGGCATTGAAGTAATTCTGCTGGAGGCGACGCCGAACTGCATGGCAGACATGCGGGCGTCAACCATACACCCGCCAACATTAGAAATGATGCGTGACCTCGATATTGCGGATGAGCTAGTTAATCAAGGACTGAAGGCCCCGATATATCAATATCGCGACCGCGATACCGATGAGTATATTGAATTCGACCTTAGCGAACTTGATAAACATACGACCTTTCCGTATCGCCTCCAGTGTGAGCAGTTCAAGATTGCCAGATTGTTATCGGCTCGTTTGGATGCCTGTCCGAATGCGGATGTGCGTTTCAACAATCGTGTACTCGGCGTTCGTCAGGACGAAGATAAAGTGGTTGTTGACGTGGAAACCCGCGTTGCCGTCGAGCAAGTTAGTGCCAAGTATCTCGTTGCGGCTGACGGAGCCAATAGTATCATCCGTAAATGGTTGGCGTTGGAGTTTGATGGCTTTACTTATCCGGAAAATTTTCTAACGCTCTCGACTGATACTCCGATTGAAAAATATATAGATAATTTATGCTACGTGAACTACATCGCACACCCAAAAGAGTGGGTGGTTTTGCTTCGGGTTCCTACCGCCTGGCGTATTCTTGTACCAGCAAACGGGGATGAAGAACGCCTGCTTTCAGATGGGTATAAAACGGAACTGTTCGAGCGGTTGATCGGTTTTGGCGACAACGTTGTTACCAATCATCGTACGCTTTATCGCGTTCACCAACGTGTTGTGAAGAAATACAACCATGGCCGTATCTTGCTTGTCGGTGACGCAGCTCACCTAAACAACCCTCTTGGTGGATTTGGTATGAACAGCGGCATTCATGATGCATGGTGTGTCGGTGGAAAATTGGTTGATATTCTGAAAAACGGCGCACAGGCCGCTTCATTGCTTGAAGCTTTTGATGCAGAACGTCGAGCGATTATGCTGGAATTTATCCAGACGCAAACCATCAGAAACAAGAAAATGATGGAAACGCCGCCAGAGGAAGCAGTAGGCAACCATCTCGCGGAATTACGAGAAATCAAGCAAGATGATAATCGCCGGGTCGAGTATCTCCTCAAACAGGCAATGCTGGGTGGTCGGTTGGAGCAAGGATAAACCATATTATTCGGGAGAAGTCGCATGACCGATGTGCTGGGTGTGAGGAAACTGTTGGGTGTTATTGGTCCATCGACAAATACCATTGTGCAACCTGAATTCGAGGCAATGAGACCCCCGGGCATTACCAACCACTACAGCCGTATATATACCGAAAATGCCAAAGCGCTTAGCAATGATAGTTTCATGGCGGGCGTCCATGCCATTGGTGAAAATGTGGTTGATGCGGTTAAAAGCGTGATGACATGTGAACCTGACTACTTGGTCATGGGCATGTCAGCAGTGACATTTTTTGGCGGCGCTGCAGGCGCGGAGAAATATTGTAAAGACATGGAAGCCATTGCTGGTGTGGGAGCCAGCACTGGTGCCCTGTCCACTGCGGCAGCTCTTAAGGCCTATGGGGGAATAAAGAGGATTGCTTTCGTATCTCCTTACTACCCGGTTATGAACCAGCAAGTTGCGGCTTTTTTTGCAGACCACGGCTTTGAAACAGTGAGAGACTGCGCATTGGAGTGTCCCACGTGGCTTGATATTGCCCGGGTGGGTGAAAAACAGCTTCATGATGTCGTCGTAAATCAACTGAATGGCCCTGATGTGGATGCAATTGTGCAGGTTGGCACCAATTTATGTATGGCACGCTTCGCAGGCGAGGCCGAACGTTGGCTGAACAAACCAGTCATCGCGATTAATACGGCTACATACTGGCATGGGCTTCGTCGTATAGGCGTTGAAGATAAAGTTGAAGGCTTCGGTCGTCTGTTAACAGACTTCTAAGCTGCCTGAAACCAGGGGTTAGTTGCTGTTCTTGGAATCAGCCATAGCCCATTTTTTGTCAAAATCTTTGATGTCATCAAGCCCAATTAGGCTGCCAAACTTTTTGAAATCATATAGACCGGGCATCCCGCCTCCAAATGCAGTTCCACCTTTTAATGCAAGGAGGGCGCTTTCCATGGCTGCCAAGGCAGACAATGGTGCGAGAGAAGGATAAATAGCTAAGGCGCAACCGATATCAGCAAGGTTACTGGGGTGCATAACCGGAGTTGCCCCCCCATGGGCCATGTTCACCATGATGGGGGCTGTCAAACGCTTAACACATTGGCGCAATTCATCTTCCCCCGTTACTGCTTCAGGCAACACAATATCGGCGCCAGCGTCGCTGTAGGCCTGTAATCGATGGATCATGGCGTCAAAACCTTCCGTTTGCCGTGCGTCACAGCGGGCAATGACGAGCATCTCATCGCGGGTATTAACCGCAACATGAATTTTTTGCACCATTTCGTCGGTGGAAATGATCTTCTTGGCACCTTCCTGTCCGCAGGTTTTTGGGAACTCCTGATCTTCAAGTTGGATAGCTGCAACACCGCACTGTTCATAGCCTTTTACCGTTTCACGCACATTCAATAGGCCACCGTATCCGGTATCTCCATCTGCGATCAGCGTTGCCTTGCATCGTCGGGTTAAAGTCTCCACACGGTCATGCATCTGGGTGTAAGTGGCGATACCTGCGTCAGGAAGTCCATATGCAGAAGCTGTCAGCCAATAGCCAGTAGCATATATGATTTCAAAACCGAGATGATCAGCAAGAGTAGCTGTCATTAAATCCTGCACGCCGGGAGCAACAATAAACTTTCGCTTGGAAAGTTTGTCCTTTAATTTTGTTGCGTCACTCATAGTTCGGTTGGCGCGTCAAATTTCGGATAGGGCCCCAGAGGCAAGAGCAACATTGAGCTAAATATAAAGAGCCCGGCAGTAACGAAAAAAATCGGCGTGTAAGAGTCTGTGGTATCAAAGATGGCGCCAAATACAGCCGGTGCTGCGGCCGCACCGATTGAGAAAGCAGCAAAAAGTGAACTGTATATTTTGCTATAGTGACGAAGGCCAAAGTACCGCGAGGCGAGATAGGCAATAATGTCAAACTCTGCGCCGGCCGCAAACCCGATCAGGATTGTTGCGATGTAGGCGGCAATAAGATTATCTGCGTAAAGTGCTAGTAGTAAACAAGCGACGGCGGGTGTTGCCATAAGTATTGCAGCGACCATAGGAGCCCAAAACCGGTCAAGCATAAAGCCGGTGACAAGGCGTCCAACAATGACTGAAACCCCAATCATGGAGAGAATGGATGCAGCCCTTGTCGGGCTCATTCCAACACCAGTGAAAAGGGCAAAGAGATTTGGAATCGCCCCGCCGATGCCGAAGGAAATCATCAGGAAAGCGAAAGCTATTAACCAAAAACGGCGATCATGTAGAGCGTCGCTGTAACTTGCGCCGAAACTCGGTATTTTAACGTCAGATTCGATGGTGGGGTTTGCTCTTTCCTTGAACAAAAAGAAAATGATGGGAAAAGCAACCATCCCAGATAGCAATGCCAGCCCCAGATAAGCAGTGCGCCAATCAGAAGTTTCAATTAACCAAGTTGCATAAAAAGGGGCAAAAAAAGCCGTTGCACCTGAGCCCATCAATGCAAAACCAAGCGCAAGCCCCCGGTGTTTTTCAAAAGTCCCATTGATCGCTCTTGTCCAGGTGATGGGCATGGTTCCGGCCCCTACTACCCCAAGTAAAAATGCCATAGAATAATAATGAATGATTGACGACGTCATCGTGGAAAACAGGGCAAATACTATCGCAAATAACAGCATAGATATAAGAGCTACGGGGCGCACACCAAAGCGATCGCCAGCCCAACCTACCATGGGCAATATCATGAGAAATCCGATGGTCTGGAAAAGAAGAGGTGCTTGAACTTCTCCTCGTGTCCAGCCAAACTCATTTTGTAAACTCGTTGCAAAAACACCGTAAGTATAAAATGGCAGTGCCGTCAGTCCAAGAGCAACGCCAGCAAATGAAGCAACAACGATATGCCACCCCTGCGAGAACTCGTGAAGGTCAAACCGTTTTGTCTTCACTCCAGCTTCGATCGATTGCATGTGTAGTCTTTCATTGTGGTCTGAAGTCGCTCGTTTACCCTCGTGAATAAAAATTAAGTAGCTCCACCGCACCTAAAATATGCAATTTTATCCGTACAGCGGATAAATAGCACATCAAGAGTTAAAATAATCGCTGACCGGATAATACTCATGGCAGGAGAATTTCATGTCACAGGACACAGAGCAAAGGATGCAGGGTATCAATACGTCCGTATCAACGGGACAGGAAAATTGCCCAGATACGATTAGGGCTATAAGTCGTGGCATTGCGGTTCTTAAGTTCATTAATCGTGCGGGCTCGGCCAATCTGACAACAATTAGCAGATCAACCAATATCCCTTATCCGACGGTTTGTCGGATTGTGAATACATTGCTTGAAGAAGCGTTGATTGAACGAGAAGAAAATCGGCCCTGTTACAAGCCAACTTTGATGGTTCAGTCACTTGCCACAGGGTATAAATTTGAAAACCATCTTGTAACTACTGCGAGGCCGCTGATGGAAAAGTTGTGTCAGGAGATCGTCTGGCCAGTCGCCCTCGCATCACGTATTGGTAGTTGTATGGTGTTGCTTGACTCTACGCATGCCATGACAACTCTTACGTTTGACAATTACTACCCTGGACATACGATGCCAATTTCTGATTGCGCGACGGGCAAAGCCTATTTAGCCTTTACGGACAAGAATACCCGGAGCCAGATACTGCAAAATCTTACAGAGATTGATTTTGGTTGGTCGAGACAACTACCAATAGAAGTGTGTGCAGATGATGATTTTTGGGAGAAAATCCGAAAAACTGGATACGCAATCCAGCCAGTCAATACCCATTCTTCTGAACCCGGGCGTACAGCCTCTATTGCGGCACCGATCATGGTTCAGGGCAACGTCGTCGCGTCGTTGGGGGCTATTTTCTTTAGAAAAACCATGAAGCTTAGCGACGCACAGGAACAATTTGCAGACAAGCTGGTGGAAACCGCTGAAGCCATTGCCCGAAGCCTTTAATCTGTGTTTGGCAAAAGAAGCGCGAATACAAGCAAACTCTTCGCCTAAGGTTTTTAGTGCAGGTTCGTCTAATGGCCGAAAATACAAATTTATCCTGTCCCCGAACGCAGTTCATGGGTAAATCGCAAAATATGTGACTCGTTGTTTCGTTTTGAGCTGAGGAACAAAAAATTCGTTATATTAATGACTTATTTTTTTCGAGACTAAATTTTGACGTCTATTTGAAGACTGATGTGCAGGTAGTTTCTCGCTAGGCGAGAACTACTCGAAAAGCATTCAACAAATATTATTGCACCCCATAAAATGGCGAGACAGAAATTAGACGGCACAAGCTGGGCCAACTAGTCGATGGGGAAGCAGTCCATAGATACCTTTAAGACAAAGATCATTTAGATTTAGTAATTGTTGATAAAGAAACTCGGGAGGAGTTGGGAATGAAACATAATCATCTGCATATAGCTTTGTTAGCAGGAAGCGCACATATGGCTTTGGTGCCAACAGCTTTTGCCCAGGATGGAGCCGAAGTCTCCGATTTAATGCTAGAAGAAATCACGGTTACTGCCCGGAAAAAAGATGAATCCTACATCAAGGTTCCCGTTTCCATCACAGCACTCGATGCGGCTGCTATCGAAAAATCAAACGTCAGAGATATTCGTGACTTTGTTTTGTTGGCGCCCAGCTTGAACTACAATGCTGCGGCTTCTATCGGCGGCGGTGGACGAGTAAACCCAAACACCACATTCCGGGGAATGCAAAATGGAACGCCGGTTCCGCAAGAACAGGTCGGGTCAACCTTTGTTGACGGCATTTTTGTAACGGGTGGCCCTCAGGCAATTAGTTCAGTGGATGTTGAACGAATTGAAGTATTGAAAGGCCCGCAAAGCGTTTATTTTGGGCGTAGCACTTTTGGAGGTGCGATCAACTTTATTACCAAAACTCCAGGCAATGAAATGCAGGGTGAGGTCAATGTGGATATTGCGACATATAATAGCCACCGTGCTAGTGTGGCTCTTGAAGGGCCATTAATTAACGACAAGCTTTTTTACCGTATTTCTGGTTCATCTTATGGCAAGGGGGCAATGTATCATTCATCCACTGATGGCGGTGACCTAGGTAGAGAATCGACACAAAGCGGAGCTCTTACTTTATATGCAACACCCTCGGACAGAACCGAGTTCAAGTTCCGCATAAGTTACCAAGAAGATGGCGACAGTAGTGCGGCTATTTCAATTTTGAGCGGTACCCAAGCTGCTTGTAACGGGTTTTCTTTCGAAACAGATGCAGGAACTATATCAACTCCAGCCGGACTTAGTTATTTTTGCGGACAGACTGTTCCGTCCCTCGGAGATCTTGGTGAAGATGTCCTCTCCGCCAATACCTCGTTGGATAACATATACACACCCAATGGACAGACCCTAAGGGAGGTTTTTGTTGATAACAGCCTTGGGGACCCCTTCATCGGAGGTGATTTCCCAACGTTAGACCGGTTCGGCCTTAAGCGCGAGGCACTGCGCCTTAGTTTGCAGGGTTCTCATGAATTTTCCAACGACATCACTATGGATGGTAGCATTGCGTATAATGATTCAGTGGCCGCTGCGATAATTGACATTGACGGCAATGGCAGTCCCGATTCCTTTGGTTATGTTCCTATCAGGTTTGAAGATTTTTCAGCTGAATTTCGCCTAAGAGGACCGCAGGACAATAAGTTTCGTTGGCTACTTGGCGCGAACTATTATGACGGTGAAATATGCTGCGAGTTCACAGGTTCCACCAGAAATATATATTTCATAGGTTTTGGGCCCGGCTCAAATGGTCGCCAAAGTAATTTGGAAACCATTGGTGTTTTTGGATCCCTTGAATATGACGTTTCAGATAAACTTACGCTGACGTTGGAAGGGCGATATCAAGAGGACGAAAACGAGGCCGTGCGATCGGGTACAAAAACTACTTTCACTGATTTTATCCCCCGGGCCATCTTAAGCTGGTCGCCGTCTGCCGACACTAGTGTATACGCTAGTTATTCAGTGGGTGTTTTACCTGGTCAGATCAATACTAATTTCATTGGTCGGCCTGACTTTCAACAGGAGCAAATCCGTCAGCAAGTGGGGGACGTGAGCGATATTGTTGATTCTGATCGTCTGGATAACTACGAAATTGGCCTCAAACATAAATTTTGGGGCGGACGCGGGCGCTTGGCATTGACGGTTTATTATGCTGAATGGAGCCGTAAGAAAGTATCGCAAAATATTCAGGTTTCTGATGTACCGGGAGGAGCTTTAGCGCCAGCAAACTCTGTTGTTATTGAAGGTGATCAAGAGCTTTACGGTATAGAATTTGAAAGTAGTGTACTGTTGAGTGAAAATTGGCAGCTCAACGGCAGCCTAGCTTACAATAAAACCAACTACACGAAGTTCTTCAATGGTGCTTTACAGAATGTATTTAATGCTCAAGATTTTGCTGGCAACTCTGAGCCTCAAAATCCAGAATGGTCTGGCCACGCGGACATTACTTATTCCGCTGACCTTTCGAATGACTGGAGCTGGTATTCCCGAGTAAGCGGCGCCTACAAAGGTAAAACATACTTATCCGCCGCGAACATTGCTGAACTCAATGACTATGTTAATGTAAATACAAGCATTGGTTTTGAGAAAGATGGTCTAAAGATCGAACTTTATGTCAGAAATCTCTTTGATCAAAAGAATTGGGTTAGTGGCGGTAACATCGTAGAAATCGGGGGCTTGCCTAACGGGCTCGGTGATTTGATCTCTGGCCGATTCCAGGGAGCTTTGGTACAAGCGCCGGATAAGAGACAGTTCGGTTTAAGGGCAGGATATGCGTTCTAGAAAAGCGTCCATATCTGAATAAAACCTGTGTCTGAATGAAGTCGATATAACGAAGATAGAAGGCAACTTTCTATGGTCACGCGGAGAGACTTCCTTGCCACAGGCACATTTGCACTTACTGCCTGTGGCTCCTTTGCCGCTTCAGATACAAATGTCAAAAAGAGGAAACAAGCTAATGAGGGCGTGGTTAAAGCTCCGCCCTTAATAGATCGACGCAGTTTGATTAATTATGAACGCGCTTATGCGGTTATGGATTCGGAAGGTGTTGACGGTCTAATCGCATTTAACCCCCTCAATGTTTTTTATTTGGGTAATCATCTAGGTTACAAATCAAAAATGGGCGCGCAATACCCCGGTTTTGCAATTTTATCTCGTGATGAAAAAACCCCTCCTGTGCACGTGTTAAGCGTTGTTGATCAATGGCATATTTCAAATGATGACCGGTATTTCCCTGAAATCATTCCTTATACCGGCCCGGTAAATTGGCAAGAGTTTGCTGGAAGTTCTGAAGATTGGAGCACCTCCCCTGTTGCTGGTGGCGGCATCAAATGGGCGATAAATCAAGAAAACCTAAGTGAAATAGAAAAACGCTGGCTTGCAATGGATGCCGATCAAAAGGATGCATATGCGGCCTCTTCTGGCTGGGCGCTTGTTAAAGCGTTGGAACAAACTGGACTGAGTAAAAGCCGTGTAGCTGTTGATGATATGCGAGTGGATACCCTGCTCACACGACTAGGTGCAGAAGATATTACCTGCGTAGAGGGCGACAATATTTTCCGTAAAATTCGTATGGTAAAGTCTCCGGTTGAAATAGAATTTATGAGAGCTGCCGCCATAGCCAATCAAGCAGCGGCGCGCAACGCGCTGGGGCAAATTATGCCCGGCGCGACTGTTGCGGACATTGAATATATATTCCGCATAGAAGCCGCAAAACTGGGTGCGGAAATGGACCAAATTAGTGTTGGTACATATGGCGGCTTGCGCAATGGTGAGGTTATCAGAGGCGAGCCTTTGATGATTGATGCGGTGAGCAAGGTTAACGGCTATTGCGGTGATTATGGCAGGTCGTTTGTTTACGGATCTCCTTCTACTAGGGTTGAAAAACGCGTGGGGCAGCTTGATGCCGCACGCAGTGCCGTTTTTGAAATGCTCAAACCTGGCGTGCGCTATTCGGAAATTCAGGCTGTCGCCAGCAAAGCAATGGCCGGGGCAGGGTTGCCAAGCGATGTTATCGCCAGGGCAACCCCGCATTCGGTTGGTCTAACTCATACAGATGAGGCCATGCGGGATAATTTACCCTTCGCTGTCAAGGATGACATAACCCTTCAGGAAGGTATGGTCATTACCGTGGATTTACCTTGTTATGAACTGGGGTGGGGAAGCACGCACCTTGAAGACACCACATTGATTACGAAAGACGGTGCTGAAGTTTTAGCAACTGCAGATGCTCCTATCATCGTTGGATCATAAAGGGGTCATAATTGGAGACTGCCTGGTTAACTAGAGTTAAGAGCTTCAACTGGCTAAATGGTTAAGCTTAAGGCACCAGTAATTTGATGAGTTTTGCATAAGGAAATTAGAAGCATTATTACGAAATAACAATGAAAGTTGTTTAGGGGTAAATGTGAGTAAAATACGGAGTATGAGGCCTGGTGAGGCTTAAAACGAGTTTTTGAATCGCGAGACTCACACAAAATTTGCACACAAAAATTTACTCGATTTAAATATACTAATGAAACCATATGGTTAATAACATATCAATCAAGCTCATAACCTGAAGGCAGTAGGTTCAAACCCTACTCCGGCAACCAAACGTCAGAAACCCGCCCTTGTGGCGGGTTTTTGCGTTTAGATTACGGTCGTAGTTGTATTGAAACCTACTGTTCGGACCGACGAACGGAGTGAGGAAGGGCAATAGCGCAAAGCGAAGCGTCTGCTGGTAAATCCTACGAGGGAAACCAATTAAAATAGACCCTCGTGGCGGGCCTTTTGCGTTTGGGTCGCAACAGTAGTTGTGTTGAAACTGCTGCTCGGGTAAAGGACATTAGCTCGGGTGTCAACACGAGGAGTGCTCCGCCGTCTCAAATGGCACTACAATTTTTCCAGCTTGTTGTCCTTCATGCACATAGTGGATTGCGTCTATGGCTTCGTTACAAGCAAACACTCGGTCGACCAAGCTAGTGTGGCGGCGAGGCTAGTGGTGATTAAATTACAATAAAGGCCCATTAACCGATGAGCCTCTACTGTAATTGTTTATGGTCTTCTTTAGCTAATTCGAGAAATTCTAGTGGTATCGCTTAAAGCTAGAATTTGAACCCGAATGTTGCACCAAATTGCCGTGGTGGTTTGTAAGTGATGTTTTCTGGACCTCCACCACCAGGCGTATCCAGGAAGCCGATGTCGCGAAATACGTTGCCAATCTGGACGGTATTGAACGCGTTTGTCAGATATGCTTCCAGTGAATAACGATCATCTTCGCTATACCAGAACACGCGGAAGTTAGCGTTGGTATACCCTTCTGCAAAATCCGACCCTCCTGGGTCAGTGAATCCGCCGTTGCGGTTAAAGGCCGTGTAGAAGATGCTTGAGGTGTGGTTGATCTCAGCGCGGGCGCGTATGCGGCCGTTACCGCCGTCCAATTCCCAATTGCCTGTTAAACCAGCGTTGTAGGTAAATTCAGGAGTTCTTTGAACGCGATTTCCACCCAATTGCACCCCCTGAACGATCTGGTTATCGAACTTGGCGTCGGCATAGCCCAAGGAGCCATCAAACTGCAACCATTCGTTCAAAAGCGACACAATCTCAACTTCAATACCTTGCACTGTAGCACCGGAAGCATTGAAAGCCTCTGGGCCAGAAAGTCCAAATACCTGGAATTGCAAATCGTCATACTCGTTACGATAAATCGATGTATTGAATTGCAGTCTGCCATCCGCGAGGCGTGACTTCAGGCCTACCTCAAGTGCCTTAACAGTTTCAGGAGCGAAAACCGGGTTCGTTAAAGCCGGTATTGCAACCTGGTTGATGCCGCCTGATTTGTAGCCGGTTGAGAAACTACCGAACAACAATACGTCATCAGATACGTTATAATCCAATGCAAGTCGGTAGGTAAATTTGTCAAATTCGGCGTTTACATCGCCTGAGTAGGGGAACGCAAACTGGAACCCGCTATTGATGCCGTCTTTGGTGTCGTTGGTGTAACGAACGCCACCGGTGAAAGCTAAACGCTCGTTGATGTCATAAGTGCCTTGAGTGAAGAAGGCGTACGATTCGGAGGTAACGCTGCCGCCAACATCGAACCCGCTTGGAATGTTAGTGCCTGTTGCTGCGCTTGCGCCGGCTGCAATAATATCATAGCGGCTACCAAAGAATTGTGATTGGCGCGTGGCGTCTTCATGGAAGTAAAATGCGCCTAAAATCCAATTGAATGGCCCATCATTGTTTGACAGAAGTTGAAGCTCTTCTGAGAATTGCTCAGATGATTCCTGAAGCCGAAGTTCCGCAAGCGGAAGCGGCGAGTAATCCTGGTCGGTGAGCGAGTCAAAACTTGTTTCAACATAGCCAGTGATGGACTTCAGCGTCACATTCCCAAAGTCATATTCCAAAGTGGCTGACAGCAACAATAAGGTCGTATCTTGGGATTGATCGGTATTTTCCGCTTCAATAAATGGTCTCAGGTCATTAACCAGCGGACTGCCATTAACGATATAGTTGTTGGTGCCCGGAATTGGAGGCCCTGCCAGGTTTTGCCCTGTTGTTGACCCAGGGAAAGGTTCTCTAAGTTCCGGCGCACTTCCTACTCCGCCGCTTTCAGTATAGTTGACCGAAAGAAGCGCACTGAAATCACTTGAAGGTTCAAACGCAAGATGGCCGCGGATGCCAAAGTTATCGGCATCATTCGCATTTTTACCGCCCGCAAAAGTGTTTTCAGTGAAGCCATCACGGTCCTCCCAAAAACCAACCACTCGGGTTGAGACCGTGTCACTCAACGGAATATTTGCTGAAAGTCGGATGCGTTTGCGATCATAATCGCCGTAGGTTAAGTCGCCTTCGAATGCAGCCTCGTCCGTTGGTTTTTTGGTAATATAATTGATAGACCCACCGGTAGCGTTACGTCCGTATAGTGTTCCTTGTGGGCCACGCAGTACTTCTACGCGTTCGGTATCAAAGGCAGTAAACAATGTACCGGCTGGACGGCCAATATATACACCGTCAAAATGCAGCGCAACGCCGGGGTCACCGCCGGCAGTTGTGTTTTCGTTGCCAATGCCGCGCAGCGTCACGAAAGCAATGGGGCCGAAATTGCTGAATTGCAAAGATGGTGAAAGTCTGGTCAAGTCGGCCAGACTTTCAAAACCTGTTGTTTCCAGTGTGCTGCTGCTTAACGCTGTTACCGCAATCGGTACATCCTGAATATTTTCTGCGCGCTTCTGGGCTGTAACCACAATTTCTTCCAATGTGAAACTGTCGTCATCAGCACCCTGCGCAACGACGGAGCCTGTACCGAATACGGTTAGCGAAAGTAAGCTGACGGTGGTTTTCAGCCATCCAATGGAATGGCTTCCTCCCACTCTATGATGTTGATTTGTTACTGGTATCATTGTTCTCTCCCTGAACGTGATATGAGTTTGGGCGATTCAAGATTTTGGGTCTGAACCTGGTCAGCAAGCCCCTCCGGCTGACTGACCTTTTCCATTTTTTATTAGGTCAGTGCAGTATTAGCTCGTATCAACGAGTGGTAATCCATTGTAAATGCTCAGTTTTCCACACCATCATATGTGTCAGAAACCCCAGCGGTATATACGCGCAGATTCTTTTCGTACATTTCTTGCCCGACCATAGTTTTTGCATTTGGAACCAGATCAACGTCCTGAATGAAAGGTGCATCGCCTTCCCATGGGCCTGTATGCACCGCGTATTCAAGGTAATGGCCTTCCGGCGAATTGAAATAAACTGACTTGCAGAACAGGTGGTCAACAACCTCGGATGTTTCTATGCCGTGGCTATTTAGATGTTCTTTGGCTCTGATAAGGTCATCAAGCGACGCAACGCCCATTGCTACGTGGTGGGCAAAACCTGAGTGCATTGAATTTGGAACAATTTCTTGTTCACCTATATCAAAGAAGGCCACAGAATCGCCGTTGCCAATATCAAAGAAGTAGTGACGGCTACCGGACAAATCACCAAATGGTTCGCCCCATGTATTGTCGGCATAAGGATCAGGGTCAGGCAATTTCAGCATAACCCGCATCTTGCAGCCAAGTACGCCGGACCAAAATTTAACCGTGTCATCCATATTGCGCGTTACCAACGCCATATGGTGCATTCCTGTAGATTTGAATGGCACCTCTGGATATGAAACGCCGTTGTTTGTGGTTCCCATAGTAGATTCACTTTCGTTAATGGCAATTGTTTACAAATGTCGCTTTGCGAACTAATTGTGCGCATAACGAACACATGTGCGCACAATAGCGATAATTTCAAATATACGCAAGCGGGAACCTTTCACGCCAAAATGGCGAGTTGTGTAGGCCGATAGAATAGAGAGACGGGTGGTTAGTTAGGAAGGTCTCGCGTAATGTTGCGCGATGTTTCTAGCAGAATGGCCAGATATTTATTCTGTTGCCCTTGTGCATTTAGTCGGGTTGTTGGCCCGTCGAAGCTAATCGCAGCCAGCACATTATGTGCACGATCGTAGATCGGTACAGCAACAGCTGAGAGATCTATCTCAAGCTCGTCCTTTACAAAACAATGTCCTTCGTTACGTACATGCTTGAGTATTTGCTTAAGAGCATTGGTTTGCGTGACCGTATGCGGGGTGAAAAGCTGTAAATCAGTTTCTTCAAGCACACTGTCTATCTTGTCTTCATCCAGTTGCGCCAACAAGACACGGCCGGGCGCAGTTGCGTAGGCGGGTAGGCGAGTTCCAATACTGATGGCTGAGGATACAAGTCGGGCGTTGGGTACGCGTGCATTCACAATGATTTCGGTGCCGCTGAGCACTGACATAGCAGCTGATTCGCCGCTTCGTTGGCCGGCGGTTTGCAGATGAGCCTGGGCCGTTTCCAAAAGGCGGTTTGAGGACAAGAAGGCGTAACCCAGATCAAGTACTTTACCAGTTAACCTGAACCGTCTCCGATCCTGAGCAACATACTCGAGGCTCTCAAGCGTTAGCAGAATCCTGCGTGCCGTTGCGCGCGTGAGTCCCGTGATTTCTGCAACTTCCGATAATGTCATTGCTTCACGGTTGCGCCCGAAGCAGCGAATAACAGAAAAACAACGGGCAATGGAATTGATGAAATCTTTAGATTCAGACTTTGCTTGATCGGCTATCATAGTCACGAATGCTTTCCCTAGTAATTACAGGCAAAAATAGATGTTTTGGAGAAGATTACAAGCTTTCTTGTGCGCTATTCGCACAAAAAATAGTTGATTTGTCTAGTAACCCACTCCAAGTTTTTTCTCACATATTTGCCGCTTTGTGCGTATAACGCATTTATGTACGCTACATAATATATCGATTGTCTTGGTTGGACTTGATTACAGTCAAGTGAGCTTAAAAAGGAAGCAATGGGATGGACAGGCGTTGGGTTTTCAAATGGATGAGAAGTGTCATACTGTTTGGGGCTGCATTCTTCTGGGTTTGTTTCCCTCAAGCTAGCATGGCTGAGGAAAGCGCCGAAATGCGCATTACGTTGTTGGGTACAGGCACGCCGCCCGTAAGCACCACTCAATTTGGAGCCGCCACTCTCATCGAGGCAGGCGGCCATGCATTACTATTTGATTGTGGAAGAGGCTGCGGCATTCGCTTGATGCAAGCACGTCCCAAGCTATACAAAAAAATAAACAGACTTTTCCTTACCCATATGCACTCTGATCACATGGTCGGTGTGCCGGATATCTATATGAATGGCTGGTTGTTAGGACGCACGTCACCGTTTTATGCATACGGGCCAGTGGGCACAGGGCATTTTATGACGGGACTTAAGAAGGCTTTTCAGCCCGACGTGTATACGCGCAACGAGTTAGAAAAATTGCCACCAAATACCGAGGGACTTGAATTAAAAATACAGGAAAACCCCGCTGCCGGCGGTGTTGTTTTTGAGGAAGGAGGCGTAAAAGTTACAGCTTTTTTGGTAGATCACGCAGCTGCCAAGCCAGCATATGGCTATCGCATTGACTATAATGGACGTAGTGCGATGTTGACTGGCGATACTAAAACAACCAAAACCCTTGAGGGCTACGGCAGAGGCGTGGATGTGATTGTTCATGAGGTGGTACCAACGGCCCTAATCAATAAACTGAAGACCATTTATCCGCCTGCACAGGTACAAAGCATTGTTGATCATCATATGCTTGCCGCGGATGTGGGGCGCTTGCTTGTCGAAACAAAACCGCGCCTGGGTGTGTTTTCCCATTATCTCAGTACACCGGAGTCAAATGCCCAATTATTGTCGGAAACCCGAAATTATTGGCGTGGAGCGATTGAGGCCGGCGCTGATTTAATGCAAATTATTGTCAGGGCAGATGAAATACAGGTCTGCCCCGACTCAATGGTTTGTAGATTAGTGAAGGGTGTTCACTAGGGTCGAACTAGAGTTCAGGCCCTAGTTCAAGCTTGATGCCGTTGTGGTTGGCGTCAAGATTGATCAAACAACTCAGTCTGGAACTTCCTTCTTTGTAGTCGCCTGTGCCGTCCAGCATTTCTACCTCGATCGAGGTTGCGGGACCGGTCACTGCGTAAGCTGCCGGAGAAAGCATGACGTGGCATGTAGCGCATATTTGCATGCCGCCGCACTCTGCACGCACCAGGCCATTGTCGCGCAGCACTTCCATCAGTTTGTCGCCGTTATCGTAGGAAAGCGTTTGTTCAACGCTGTTATAATCAGTTACCAGAATCTGTCCCATGATTTGCCTCTTTCTCTCTTAATGTCGTTTTGGGCTATGTTAGTCTACTATTGAGCGATCAGATGATCAGACAAATAGCGGGAGAATATCTCCTCATCAGCAATGGATGAACGGAACGCGATGTAACCGTCGGGTCGCACCAGATAAAGTCGCCCGGCAGCGCTGCTGCCATACACGTCTGCAACACTTGCCGCGTTCTCAGTTTCAATAATTTCGGCCTTGATGAAAGCTCCGTACTTTTCAGTTACCTGATCCGCAATTTTTTCCGCGTCAGCAGTGTCCTTTTCACCTGGCATAAGCAAAAGTGTATAGCCTGTATGACCAAAAAATGAGAATAGGCGACGATTGCCTGTAAGAATAACGTCTGGAGCTCTGTCGCCCGCTTCCGGGCCACCTTCCAGCGAGGAAAGGCCTGATACAGCTTCCATATGGGCACGGTAGGTATACGAAATACCTGCCACTAGTTCAGTCACAGATGTTTGCCAGCCGGGGGTTTCAGTTAATTCCATTCGATCAGTCATGGCACGTCCATGCGCCATAATGATATCGTGCATAGCATCGGTGCCATCGATTACTTGCTGTGCAATTGGCTTGCGCTCAATCTCATATGTATCAAGCAGGTCAGCCTTTGCTTCGCCGCGCAGCACCATCGCCAGTTTCCAAGCCAGATTCCAAGCGTCCTGAATGCAGCTATTCATGCCTTGTCCGCCAGACGGTGAATGCACGTGGGCGCTGTCGCCGCACAAAAATACATCGCCTTCTCGATATATGTTGGCAAGACGTTTCCAGATAACCCACTGCGTAATCCACTCAGGTTCAACGACCTTAAAGTCTAATCCGTGCCCGTCGATTACTTGCTGATAGGCCTCAACGCGGGTGCCCTCAGTTTTTGCCGTTTCGCCCATGTCGCTAATCAAGATGCGGTGGTTGCCGTTAGGAAGCGGTGTGGTTAGCAGGAAATTTTTATCCTGCATGAAATACTGGATCCAGTCAGGATCACAGTCGTAACATTCTGTGCTGGTGTCCATCATTTGCATGATCATGCCTTCGTAGGCTTCACCGTCGAATGGCAGGCCCATCGATTTACGCACAAAGCTGTGTATGCCGTCACAACCAATCACATAGGAAGGATCCATTTTCGTGACATCGCCTGTTGTGCGGTCTTTAATTTCAACATGCAGTGTATTGTCATCATCTTTAACAAGGCTTGAAAGCTCGGTATTCCACTCAATTGAAATTCCGTGGTCTTCTTCCAGGTGTTCACGAAGCAACCGCTCTGTTTCGGCTTGGCTATATACCAAAATATAGGGGTAGCGAGAGCGCAGGATGCGAAAATCAAGTACGGGTTTTTTTTCAAGCCCCTCAAAGTTAAACAGGAAGCCAAAGCTTTTGATGCCGGTATCCAGATAACGATCAACAATACCCATTGTCTCGAATATCTCGAGGGTGCGCGCGTGAATAGTAAAAGCGCGGGAACTGGTCGTTGGGCTTTCTTTGCGGTCAATAATGCGGCAAGGCACACTGCGGCGCGTTAGTTCAGCGGCAAGTGTAAGGCCTGTTGGCCCGCTACCAACGATTAGTACAGGTTTAATATTTTCCATCGTATGTCCTCCCGGTTTTAACCTTCAGCGCATCATCGCTGTGGCTGTATTTATACTTGACATACATTCACAGTACCGTACTGTCCAGTACAGTTTTAAAAAACATGTTATTCTGTGATGAAGTGCCTAAGGTGAAACAGGGTCGAACAGTAAGGCTCGTTTGGTTTTATCAATGATTATGTGAGTTAAAATGACAGCAACGTGGTTAAAGTTTGGTGAGGACGACGCAGTGGGACAGGATGTTTCACCCCAGCAAAATCCCATCGTTTCGGTGAAACCAAGTGTTTCGTCTAAAAATAGCCCAAAGCGTCAATCACGCGCCAAGGCCAAGCGCGATGAAATCATCAAGATTGCGCGCCAGCAATTTCTGAAAAATGGTTTTGATGGCACCAGTGTCGACTCGATCGTTGAGATTTTAGGTGGGTCGAAGTCAACTATCTATAGTCACTTTGGCAACAAAGAAGGGCTTTTTGCTGCTGTTATCCGCAACTTTGGCCGCGCATCTAATAGTCTCGATTTCCCTATTAGAAACGGTCGTATACGCGATGAATTGACGGCGTTTGCTCTGGACCGTCAAAGGCGTGTTTTCTCAGATATAAACATCAATATTATGCGAATTGTTATCGCCGAGGCGGCTCGTCAGCCCGGTATAGCAGAACTGTATTTTCGCAATGCACCTGAGCCGACATACGCCGCGCTGCATGAATACCTCCAGCAAGCTACTACATCTGGTGATTTGAAAATTGATGACGTAGGTGCTGCCACTGAAGAGTTTTTAGGCGGCTTGTTACAGCACAACATTCTCGCAAGCTTGTTTGGAGTCGCTGAAAAAACAAGCGACCAGGAAATGGCAGAAAGAGCCGCGCATCTCACCGACAGATTTTTAGCACGCTTTGCGACCGATAAATAACTGTGTGCGCAGCATAAGGTACGACCCAAAAGGAACGAAAGAAGATGAATGCACCTATTACGCCGCAACTTACCTACTCTGACCGTCTACGTGCCGAGCTAAACAAAGCGCCGCGCTTATTCGTTGATGGGGAATGGTCAACATCCAGCCATGATAAAACCGTACCGGTGTATGACCCAGCTACGGCAAAAGTGATTGCGCACATTGCAGATGCGAGCGAAGCCGACGTGAACCGCGCTGTTGCCGCGGCGCGGCGAGCCTTTGATGATGGAAGGTGGACTAGGTTACCGCCTGCAGCACGTCAAAACTATCTTTTAAGGCTTGCTGACCTGGTGGATGCAAATGCAGATGCTCTTGCCGAACTTGAGGCCATTGATAATGGTAAGCCGCTCTCTATTGCTCGTGGTTTTGACATTCCGCGCTGTGCAGAAATTCTCCGCTATATGGCAGGATGGGTCGCTAAAGTTACGGGGGATGCACAAGACCCGCTTAGTGCACCCACGGGTATGTTTCATGCTTATGTGCGCCGTGAACCCATTGGTGTAGCGGCTCAAATTGTACCCTGGAATTTACCTCTATTCATGGCGGTAATGAAAATTGCGCCTGCACTGGCAGCGGGATGCACGGTGGTGCTGAAGCCAGCTGAGCAAACGCCGCTTTCGGCGCTACGTTTGGCAGATCTCATCATTGAGGCCGGGCTTCCGGCTGGTGTTGTAAACATAATTACCGGCCGCGGCGAAACATGTGGAGACCAGCTTGTGCGCCATCCGGATGTGGACAAGGTCGCTTTCACAGGGTCCACGCAAACAGGTAAAATGATTAACCGCGCGGCCACAGATACACTAAAGCGCGTTACGCTGGAGCTGGGCGGCAAGGCACCGCTTATTGTAATGCCCGACGCGGACCTAACGGCCGCCGCAGAAGGGTCGGCAGGCTCGATCTTTTTCAACAGCGGACAAATTTGCATCGCTGGTTCACGGCTTTTTGCGCATCGCTCTGTCTTTGATAAAGTGGTTGAAGGCGTGTCCAAGCAGGCTGCTGGTTGGAAAATGGGGCCATCACTGGCACCTGATAGCCGTATGGGCCCGCTAGTTTCAAACGAGCAGTTTGACCGGGTCATGCTTTATATCGATAGCGGCAGAAAAGATGGCGCTTCTGTCATGGTGGGTGGTGATGCGCCGTCTGCTGACGGTTATTATGTTAGCCCAACCGTGTTGGCAGACGTCTCTCCCGGCATGAAGGTGGTTGACGAAGAAATATTTGGCCCGGTTTTGGTGGCGCAGCGTTTCGATGATTTAGACGATGTTATCAAAGAGGCCAACGCAACGCCGTTTGGCCTAAGTGCGAGCGTATGGACCAAGGACCTTTCAACTATGCACCGACTTGCGGCGGGCATTAAGGCAGGGACTGTTTGGGGTAACTGCAATGCCAAAGTGGACCCAGCGCTGCCGTTTGGTGGTTACAAACAATCTGGATTGGGGCGGGAGCAAGCGCAAGACGGTATCCGTGCCTATATGGAAACTAAAACCGTAATGATCGCGCTTTAGTCGATGAATACATATAGTTAAGAAAGCACATTTATGGCGCTGAAAGTTCTAATCGCAGGTGGCGGTATTGCTGGGTTAACAGCGGCACTCGCCTGCGTCAAAGCAGGATTTGATGTTCAAGTTTTTGAACGCGCAGAAGCTTTGTCTGAAATTGGCGCGGGTATTCAAATTGGGCCAAATGCCGCTCGGGTTATGAATGCTGTCGGCGTTGGCGGTGCTTTGGCGCAAGTGTCATCTGTGCCTGAATACCAGGAGATGCGTCTTGGGCAGATTAACCAGAATATTTTCCGTTCAAAACTTGGTGCTCACGCGACTGAAAAGTACGGGGCGCCTTATTGCCTTATACACAGAGCTGATTTTATCAATGTGCTGGGTGATGCACTACAAGAGCGTTCTCCGAAGGCATTGAATCTCGGAAAGTCTGTTACCGAATATGAGAATACACCGGAAGGCGTGACGTTAGATTTTGCTGATGGCAGCAGTGTAAAAGGCGATGTACTTATCGGCGCAGACGGTATTCATTCCACGCTTAGAGCAGCCATGTTTGGGCCGGAGAAACCCAAGTTTACAGGTAACGTTGTGTGGCGTGCGATGCTGCCGGCCACAGACCAACTTAAACGATTGATCCCCAATTCTATGTGCATTTGGGTTGGGCCGGAAAAACACTGCGTTACATATTGGCTACGGGGCGGCAAAACACTGAATTTTGTTGGTGCGGTTGAGCGTGATGATTGGACCCAAGAAAGCTGGGTTGAGCCGGGACCTAAGGAAGATTTCATGACTGACTTTGGAGGTTGGTGTAATCCAATTTCTGCGGTGGTTGATGCGGCAGAAGATTGTACCCGTTGGGCATTGTTTGACCGTGACCCCATGCCTGAATGGACTGACGCTAACACAGCCCTAATTGGAGATGCCTGTCATCCAATGCTTCCATTTTTAGCGCAAGGTGCGGCGATGGGAATTGAAGATGCATGGGTTATTGCGCAAGCGCTTGCAAGCGCGGGCAGCGATATCCCCGGAGCACTACAACGCTATAAAGAAATGCGACACCCAAGAACATCCAAGGTGCAAGGCGCAGCGCGAGCCCGCATGCACAGCAATCACGAGCGCTCCATGATGGGGCAATTGCGGACCTATGCCCCTATGTGGTGGG